>Ga0209578_10000053_pt1 | contig 294711 bp, 236 predicted proteins | sample tdAd472_FD_187127 | JGI IMG/M metagenome (GOLD analysis project Ga0209578, IMG submission 187127) | Marine sediment microbial communities from the Atlantic coast under amendment with organic carbon and nitrate - tdAd47.2 (SPAdes)... | ecosystem: Environmental > Aquatic > Marine > Coastal >... | reverse complement strand
CCTCCGGTCCGAAACGGGAGCAGACCATCGTGTGTTAGAGGCGGATGCGCGCCTACCGATTATCCACGAACCTGAAGCTGGGGCTGATCGCCTTTGCCGGGCTGATTGCCATTGCCTCGCTTTGGTACACGACCCGTCTGGTAGGGCAGCTCAAGGAACGTGAAACGGCCGTCATCGAGTTGTGGGCAGCCGCCCTTGAACAGGTGCCCCTGGCGCAGCAGCAAGCGGCCATGCAGCCGCCTCCCGCGGATTATGAGGCCCTGGAACAGCTGCTGGATGCCGTCCGTGGCGTGGCCGGCCTCACGAACGAGGATGTGGAGCGTTATCGGACGGCCCTCGAGTGGGCACGTGCCGGTCAGGTGGATCAGGGTATCACGTTCATCCAGGATGCCATCTTCTCGAACACGGGGCTCCAGACCGGCATTCCAGCCATCGTTGTGGATTCAGCCTCGGGCCTGCCCGGATTCTGGCGCAATGTCGACATCCCCGTGGAAACGCTGGAAGGTCTTTCCCAGGACGACCGGGATCTGTACACAGAGCGGCTTCTGTCCCAAGCAGAGCAGTTGGCGCTGGTCAACGAGCCCATTCCCATCGTCGTCAATTTTCCGGAAACGGATTTCTTTCCGGCCACCCGGTTCGTGCAGATCCTGTATTACGGTGAGTCGGATCTGGTAGCGCGACTGAGGTGGTTTCCGTACATCCAGCTCCTGTTCGTGGGCCTGTTCGTGCTCGTGGGGTATTTCGGCTTTTCCTATATCCGTCGCAGTGAACAGAGCAGTCTCTGGGTCGGAATGGCCAAGGAGGCGGCCCACCAGTTGGGTACCCCGATTTCCAGTCTCATGGGATGGGTCGAAATGCTGCGGCTCAATCGGAGCGAACAGGCATCACCCGAGGCAGATGCGGAAGCGTTCCTGGAGATCGAGAAGGATATCGACCGGCTGGAGCGTGTCACGTCGCGTTTTTCCGACATCGGAAGCCTGCCAAAGCTGGATCGTCAACCCGTGGCGCCAGTCCTCGAAACGACGGCAGACTACATGCGTCGCCGGCTTCCGCAGCGCGGTGCATTCATCCGGATCGATGTCGACGCCGAAGCTGATCTGACAGCCCCCCTCAACGCCGACCTGTTCGAATGGGTCATCGAGAACCTGCTGAAGAATGCCCTTGATGCCATGGAAGAGGGCAGGGGGAGCATCCGCATCGAAGCGTTGCGGGTCAGTGACCGGATCCGGATTGACGTGGCCGATACCGGCAAGGGGATCGACAGGAGACAGTGGAAGAACGTATTCCGCCCCGGTTACTCTACCAAGAAGCGTGGTTGGGGATTGGGCCTGAGCCTGGCCAAGCGGGTCATCGAGGACTATCACGGCGGCTCGCTGACGCTCGCCGCCTCACGTCCCGGCGAAGGCACCACGTTCCGTATCGAAATCCCGCTGCATTGATGCTCCGGAGCGGGGTCCTCGCGGATCAGTCGAACTGGAACCGGTCCCGCAGTTCTGTATCCGTTGCGGGAGCCATGGCTACGTAGATGTCGTCCCGGAAACGCCAGGTCACCCGGAAGTACTCCGGTGCGTTCCTGATGTCGATACCGCCCGAATCGGCGATCTGGTCGAGAATCCGATCATCGATCAGGAACGTGCTGCGGGCACTCTCCAGAAAGCGGTAATCGAGCACGAAGACCATCAAGTCGGACTCATTGGCCTGGTCCGTGTAATGGATGGCCGGAAACTGGAGGTCCGGACCCAGTCGGGCGATGGAGACGCCTTCAATGGACCCTTCCCGAAGGCGCGGAACGGCCAGTCTCCAGCCCAGTCTGTCGTCCAGGAAACGCTCCACCTGGTCCGGGTTGGAAGCCCGGAACTCCGGATCATCCATGGAAAGCCCGGACAGTTCGTCAAACAATTCTGATTGGACGGCGGGAGCGTTGGCCGAGGGCGATGTGATCCAGGAGCCGATGGCCGCAGAAAGGAGGATGATCAATACGCCGAGAGCCACCCGGGCCGAAAGCGGGAATCTGCTGGAGCGACGGGCAGGACGGGAGGAGGCGGGAAGACGTTTCTGCTCCCAGGCTTCCAGCAGTGAGTCCGGAACCGGCGCCATCTGGGAATCCAGATAGCGGCGCATGGATTCTTCCAGCGCCTCCAGCGTCAACCGATCTGCAACACTATGCAGCCCATCGGATTCCAGGGCCCGCTTCACAGAAATGAGGAATACGGAACGGTCTGATGCCGCCGGTCCTTCCGTCCGGAAGGCCTTTACGATGGCCATTCGCCGCGAAGGACGAAGCCGGGCCATCAGGCGGGGCAGCATATCTTCCAGCGCGGCTGGAACCTGTCGACGGGCCAGCCACGCGCCGTCCTGATGGGTCATGCGCGAAGGCGTCTGACGGCTCCAGACTTCCTTGATCAGGACGTCCGCCTCGCTGCGATTGCCCCGTTCCCGTTCAGCAAGCGCCACGGACAGCAGCGCAGAGGCTTCTTCCGCGTCGTCGGCGACCAACTGGGCGAACAGGTACAGATCTTCTATGTCGGAGTGGGGAAGCGACTTCACGATTTGTCGTCCATGAACAGGATGTTTACGGGGGCGCCCTTCCGGATACCCAGCAGACTGGCCGCCGATCCCTGATGGATGGCTATCTCCAGATGATCCTGACTGTTGAACAGGACCGTGGCTTCGCCGGGGTCAACGTCGGAGTACGTTCCGCTGTTCTCTGCAATGATCGATGTACCGGCGTAACATTTGAAATCGCGCTCCCGCCGCTGTGAATCGAAGTGATCCCGCTGGATGTTGGTGATGCAGTTCCCGAAACGGTCGATATGCACGACCCAGCCCTGGATACCCTGATCGTCAGAGATGGGCAGGGCCCAATGCAGGGATTGCATGCTTTCGACGGGCGACCCCGCGGAGGAAAGGGACAGGCCGGAGGCCAGGCGGGCGGCGATGGGAGCGAAAATGTCCCGGCCGTGGAAGGTGGCACTGATCGCCTCCTGTCTCCAGAAACGGGGCTGATCGAGTACGACCACCTGATCGGCGGCCTGGCCGGCCAGTACCAGGGAGAACAACCCGTTGTCCGGGCCAACGAACAGCTGATTCCTGTATTTCATGGCAATCGGTTTCCGATCGGAGCCGACACCAGGATCCACTACGGCCAGGTGGACGGTACCTGAGGGAAACGAATCAGCGACGTTCCGCAGGATGAATGCGCCCTCCATGATGTCATGGGCGGCCACTTCGTGAGCCACGTCCACCAGCTTCAGGTCCGGGTTGATGCCGAGCATGACACCTTTCATGGCCGCCACATAGCCATCCTGTGTACCGAAATCCGTGGTCAGGGTCAGGATGCCGTTGGTTGCAAACACGGAGTTGCGGGTGAGATGGTCGTGGGTCTTGAAGAGGACGCAAGATACCAACAAGTGTGTGCACTTCGTATGCAATCCATCGCCCGGAAAGGAGATCAATTCCAGTCAGCGGGGCAAGACCTTGCGCGAATCACCACACCACGCACAGCCTTCAACCATGCCATCACCGAAGCAACGGAAAGGAGCCGCCGGGGAATCCATCGCAGCCCGTCATCTCGAGGAGAAGGGGTACACCATCCTGGAACGGAACTACCGCTTCAGGAAAGCCGAGGTGGACCTGATCGCCTTCGATCGCAATGCCGACGGAAAATGCGGAGGGGATCTTGTGTTTATAGAGGTGAAATGGCGGCAGAACAGAGCGTTTGCCTCGCCGGAATCAGCCGTGGATGCGGCCAAGCGTCGACATCTTGTGTTGGCCGCAGAGGCCTTCCTTCATGAGCGGAATCTGGAGGGAACACCGTGCCGGTTTGACGTGGTTGCCATCGAAGGCAGCGGTTCATCACTGGACATCGAGCATCTGGAAGATGCCTTCATTGCCTGATGTGCCCGTCAGCGCGGGGAGGCATTGCCAGGACGGTACTCGCGTGGCGGATCGTCGGCCACCCGTTCAAACGCCCAGTAGCCCATGAACACGACGGCATACGGATCGAGCGTGTCCCCTTTGTAATCGACGATGGCAGGCCCGTGGTCCAGGAAGGTCCAGGACGTCTGGAATCGAGGATTGGATCCTTCGGGTCGCAACGACCAGTCGAGGTATGCCGGGTCTTCCTGTTCACCCATGAACACGATCTCCAGGTGTCCATCGAAGTCAAGAATGTATTCCCCTTCGACCTCACCGGGGGAGAGCAGGGTTTCCGGTTCAATCGGGAAGCGCTGGTTGGCAATCGTGGAGGAGGCCGCAAAGGCATCACCGCGCTTGGAGCCTGCGCTTGGGCGCGCGAAGGTCTGGAAGCCCTGGGCTTCACTCCGCCCCGCAATCAGCGCCAGCATGAAATGCCGGAAGGATCCGATGAAGGCTTCCCGTCGCTTGATTTCCCATTGCCGCGCTTCTTCAGCATGCTCCGGCTCCAATTCTTCGTAGAGTCCTTCGCCGTCGTAGCGCACACGCCCGGGCGTGCTCTCGAAATCGCTGAGGAAATACTGGATACGATACCCCAGGGCCCGATTTTCAATCAGGAGAGGGGCCGATGCCATGGCCTTGAAGGTGCCGCGCGTATCTTCGAAATCCAGCACTTCAGGATTCAGGATGGTCGTCAGTTCTGCATTCGGTGTCTCGCCGATGAACTCGCGTGTGAACCGTCTGAGACGGCGTTCCCAGCGCCGGTCCCGTTCCGCTTCAACAACGATTTCGCCCACCTCCATGACGGCTGGCTGGAGTTCAAAATTGAAACGCTGCGACTCATCGGAGCGAAGCAGGATATCCAGGAAATCGTCCTCGAAGCCCAGCATGGACACGTACAGTCGGTGTGCCCCGAGCGGCACGCCCGTCAATACGTAGTTGCCATCCCGGTCCGTCGTGGTCCCGGTCATGGAGGAGGCAATGAACACGTGGGCGCCCGTCAACGGCGTGCCCGTTTCGGCATCCGTCACCTGACCGCTCAGCGTGACGCGCACCGCCTGTCGGGCTTGCGCTGGGAAGGCTGACATCAGGATGAGCGTCAGGCTCAGTAGTCCGGTGCGGATGATCTGTCTCATGGGAAGGGGCACGATGGGGAAGGAACGCACGATGTCAGGTGCAGAGCAAATTTCGGTCCTGAAGGGGCGGCATCGACAGAAAACAGCCTCAGCTGCCATACGGACGGCATGGCCGGCATGGCAGGCCGCCCGAATGTGCCATGGTGTGCAGTCCAGACATCAACCCATGACTTCGATTGAGGTCGGACGATCCGTCGGCTGCCCACCATCAGCGAGCGTCCCGGATGGCATCGAGTGCTCCGGGGTCTTCGAGGCTGGACGTATCGCCGAGGTCCCTGTCGAGATGGACCGCCTGGATCAGACGACGCATGACCTTGGCGTTCCGGGTCTTGGGCAGTTGACGGGCAAACCGGATGAACGAAGGCTTCAGGGGTTTGCCCAGTTCGGCCATGACAGCCGCCGCCAACCGGTCGCGGAATGCTTCGATGGTGTGCTCCGCCGTTTCCGCCGGGGCATCCCACGGAAAGGAAGCGTCGGGTACCACGAACAGTCCGACTTCCTGTCCTTTGATGGGGTGGGGAATACCGATGGCGGCAGACTCCACGACGGCCTGGTCGGCGTTGACCAGGGCTTCCACCTCTGCCGGTCCGAGGCGCTTGCCGGCAACCTTTATCGTGTCGTCACTGCGGCCCAGGATGAACCAGCAGCCATCCTTGTCGATGGCCGCAAAATCTCCGTGTACCCAGACACCGGGAAACCGATTCCAGTAGCTTTCCAGGTAGCGGTCGGGATCCTTCCAGAAGCCGCGTGTCATGCCGATCCAAGGCTTGCGGATGACCACTTCACCGACGGCTTCGCGAATGGGCTCCCCTTCCTCGTTCACGACATCCGTGTCCATACCCGGAACCGTTCCGCTGAACGAACATGGTTTGAGCGGTTGAAGGAAGTTGCCGCACACATACCCACCGGAAATCTCCGTGCCGCCACAGTAGTTGAGGATCGGACGGGATCGATCCAGGATGTGCTCGAAGGCCCAGTTCCATGAAGCGGGGTCCCAGGGGCTGCCGGTCGATCCAATGGCCCGCAGGGCCGTCAGGTCGGCGGCTTTCACGGGTTCGGGACCGTGGGACATGAGGGCCCGGATCAGGACGGGAGACAGGCCGAGGTGTGTGACGCCGTGGGCTTCCACCATGCGCCACAGGCGTCCCGGGTCCGGATAGTCGGGAGCCCCGTCGGAAAACACCATGGTTGCCCCGATGGCCATTGTACCGAACACCAGCCAGGGTCCCATCATCCAGCCCATGTCGCTCATCCAGTACATGGTATCTTCCGGACGCACATCCATGGCGTGATACATGTCCTGAGCGCCTTTGACCGGAAACCCGCAGTGTGTGTGGACAGCCCCTTTCGGGCGCCCAGTGGTTCCTGACGTGTAGATGATCATCATCGGGTCCTCGGCCGACGTGTCATGGGTCGGTGAGGTCTCCGGCTTGCCTTTCACGTAGTCGTCGTAGGTCACATCCCGACCGGGAACCATGGGAACGAAAGCCTCGGAAAGTCGCGCGTGGACGATGACGCGTCGGACGGTGGGGCACTGGTTGAGCGCTTCGTCGGCTATCTGCTTGAGGCCTACCGGACGTCCCCGGCGAGGAAACGCATTGGAGGTGAAAAGGCCCACGGCATCAGCATCCTTCAGTCGTGTTGCGACGGCGCTCGGGCCATATCCCGAAAAGAGGGGAAGGATGACGCCACCGATTTTGATGATGGCCAGAAAGGCAAAGAGGAGTTCCGGCGTCATGGGCATGAACAGGCCGATGGCATCGCCGGGGCCGAATCCATCCTCGCGGAGTGCCTCCGCAACGCGCGCTGTCTGCCGGGCCAGGTCGCTGTAGGTGAAGGTCAGGATATCGCCTTCTTCCGATTCATACCGGAGCGCGATGCGCGAGGCGGTCACCGGATCCTCAAGCCATTTGTCGAGGAGGTTGTCCACGATGTTCATCCTTCCATCCACACACCACTGAGGAAAGGCCGGGCCGTTAGGCATGCTGAGAATGTTCGTGTACGGCGCGCGGAAGCGGATGTCCAGGTCCTTGAGGACGGCGTCCCAGAACCATCCCGCATCCTCCGTGGCCCGGGCCTTCAATTCGTCGAGCGAAGCCATGCCATGGGTCCGGATGAATCGCATGAGGTTGGTATTCCGCGAGTCCTCCGGATCGGGCGTCCAGACGATATGCTGATCAAAAGGGAAACCGTTGGCAGGTGCGTGCATGTCCTGGATGATGTCGTGAAGGAGATGGGAAGGTCACGGAAAATTGAACCGAATCTATGGACGAATCAAAAAACCTTATGGTCCTCAGGTCGTTTACGGCGCTAATTAACCTGAAATGAGCCTCCCTTTTCCATGACCCGTCTGACTTCTCTTGGTTTGTTCATTGCGCTCGTCATCAGCGGCTGTTCAACCCGACCCGATCTGGATGGTCTCGTCCTGGATGCCATTCCCGGCCCGGATGCAGGCAATCCGAACCAGATGCTGGTCTGGGACGGGGAGCTGTACTTGCAGTTGAACGACATGACGTTCGGTTCGGAGATCTGGCGCCTCAAAGACTCGGGCCTGGAACGCGTCACCGACATCGAGCCGGGTGAAGGAAACGCCGCGCCTGCTCGGTTCTTCCTCTACGACGATCAGTTGCATTTCACGGCGCTCAAAGAGCCGTATGGTCGCGAGCTCTTCGTGCTCGACGGAGGCAGGGACCGGTTGATCAAGGACATCGGGGAGAGCCCGAACAGTTCGTCTCCCGTCGGATTCACGGAATTCGGCGGCGTCGTGTATTTCACGGCCAACGATGATGTGTCCGGCTATGAGATGTGGCAGTGGGACGGCCAGACCGTGGAGATGACCGCCGACATCAACGAAGGCGCGGGCAGTGCCAATCCGGCGTGGTACACGGTACATGGGGATGAGATCGTTTTTTCTGCTGAACGCAGTGGACACGGCACGGAGCTCTTCACCTTCGACGGCGTCAGCGTGACCATGGCTGCCGAACTGAATCCGGGGCCGTCCGGGTCGCGTCCCACTGAACTGGTGGCCGTGGGCGATCTGGTCTACTTCAGCGCTTACACGCCTGAAAATGGCATCGAACTCTGGTCGTGGGATGGAAACGAGGCGGCGTTGGTAGCTGACCTGCGTCCCGGCACGGACAGTTCTTCGCCACGGTCACTGACCGAGCATGCCGGTCGGCTGTTCTTTGCAGCCAATCATCCCGATCATGGGATCGAGTTGTTCTCGGTCCAGCCAGGGCAGGAGCCGGAATTGGTCCGCGACCTGCGTCCGGGTGAGCGGGACGGCAATCCACAGGAGATGCACTCGCATGGCGATGTCCTCTACTTTGCTGCGGAAGATGGAGAACATGGCCTGGAGCTGTGGAGCTGGACGGAATCCGCCGGTGCGGGCATGGTTGCCGACATTGACGAAGGCAGCATGGGCTCGGACCCGCATGCCATCATCAGTTTCGACAATGAGTGGGTGTACTTCGCCGCGCGCACGCAGCGCTTTGGCGTGGAACTCTGGCGCAGCAATGGCACGACAACGCAGATGCTGCGTGACACCTGGGAAGGCTCGTTCGGCTCCACTCCCAACGATTTTGCCATCGTCGGGGATAAGGTATGCTACTCGGCGGCGGACGAGACCCACGGTCGCGAATTGTGGTGCTTGGTGCATGCCAACGCAGAACCCATTCTGACCCGCAATCGCGGCGAGTCCTAGGAAGTACCGCCCGAGGTACAGCCGCGCCGAACTGAAATGACGAAGGGGGCCGGGCCTGATGGCCCGGCCCCCTTTCGCTTTCCGGTCCCGACGGATCAGTGGCCGGTTTCTCCTTCGAAACCGCTGTCCTTCTTGTCGTAGAGTTCGGGTCGCCAGGACAGCATGTAGTCCGCGTCCTCGGCACCCAGGGCCGTTTTTGTCAGCTTCAATGGGCGGAATGTGTCCACCATGACAGCCAGTTCCTCGGTGCGCTCCTTGCCGATGGAAGCCTCTACCGTGCCCGGATGCGGGCCGTGGGCGATGCCGCCCGGATGCAGCGTGAAGGACCCCCGGTCAATACCACGGCGACTCATGAAGTCCCCCTCGGCATAGTAGAGGACTTCATCCGAATCGATGTTGGAGTGGTTGTACGGCGCCGGAATGCCTTGCGGATGGTAGTCGAAGAGGCGCGGCACGAACGAGCAGATCACGAAGTTGTGACCCGTGAAGTGCTGGTGGACCGGAGGCGGCTGGTGGACCCGGCCCGTGATGGGCTCGAAGTCGTGGATGGACGTGGCATACGGGTACATGTAGCCGTCCCATCCAACAAAGTCGAAGGGGTGGTACCGGAACGTGACCGGGTGCAGATATCCGTGCTTGGCAATCCGTACTTCGAAGGCACCTTCCTCGTCGTGGGTGATCAATTCCGAGGGCGGGCGGATGTCACGTTCACAGAACGGGGAATGCTCCAGGAGCTGTCCCGAGTTGTTCATGTACCGCTTCGGGAAGTGGATCTCCGAGAATGACTCGATGACCAGCAGACGACGTGGACCGTCATTGAAGCGCCAGCGATGGGTGATCGTCCGGGGGACATGGACGTAGTCTCCCTTTCGGAAGGGGACATTGCCGAATGGACTTTCGAGCACGCCCTCACCATCGTGGACATAGATCATCTCGTCGGCCACGGCATTGCGGTAGAAGTAGTCCATCTCCTCGGTGGGAGAGGATACCGCCAGACGAACGTCGTCGTTGCCCATGACGTACCGCCTGGACTCCAGCCACGCGCCTTCCGAATCCACGTTGAAGCCACGCACGTGCCGGTGACGCAGGAAGTCGAGGTCGGCATACTCGATGCCGTACGGGATGGGGTCGGCCACTTTGTCCACCACGGTCGGAGGGTGGACGTGGTAGGCAATCGAGGAAATGCCACTGAACCCTTCGGCCCCGATGACTTCCTCGGAGTACAGGTTACCATCGGGACGCCGGAACTGGGTGTGGCGTTTATGGGGCACATCGCCCATGCGAACGTAATGAGGCATGCGTCAGACGATTCTGGTGATCTGGAATTACAATGGGTCGGCAGGAGGAATCAGAGATTGCCGCGGCGCTCCTGTTCGCGCTCAATCGATTCGAAAAGCGCCTTGAAATTTCCTTTTCCGAAGGACTTGGCCCCTTTGCGCTGGATGATCTCGTAAAAAACGGTCGGGCGATCCTGGACGGGCTTGGTAAAGATCTGCAAGAGGTACCCTTCGTCGTCACGGTCGACCAGGATGCCGAGTTCCTTGAGCGGCTTCAGGTCCTCGTCAATTTCTCCCACGCGGTCGAGCAGCGTCTCGTAGTAGGTGTCCGGGATGTGCAGGAATTGCACACCTCGCTTGCGCAACGCGGATACCGTTTCGATGATGTTGTTGGTGGCCATGGCCACGTGCTGTACACCGGGACCTCCATAGAAATCCAGATACTCCTCGATCTGGCTCTTTTTCTTGCCAGCGGCCGGTTCGTTGATCGGGAATTTGATCCGATCGTTTCCATTGGCCATTACCTTCGACATGAGGGCTGAGTACTCGGTGGAGATGTCCTTGTCATCGAAGGTCAGGAGATTGCGGAAGCCCATCACGTCGGAATAGAAGTCCGCGTACTTGTTCATGTCTCCCAAGTGGACATTCCCGACGCAATGGTCCACATACCGAAGCCCAACGTCATCCGTCTTGAAATCCTCATCACTCCACGCTTCGAATCCCGGCAAGAAAATCCCGGAATAGTTCTTCCGTTCCACGAAGGTGTGGATCGTATCGCCGTACGTGCGGATGGCGGCCACCACGACATGACCGCTTTCATCCTCAATGACACGAGGACCGTGGACGGGCTCCGCACCACGCTTTGTGGTCTCCTCGAACGCTGACCGGGCATCGTCCACCCAGAGGGCCAGATCCCGGACCCCGTCACCATGCTTCTTGACGTGATCGGAGACTTCGGAATTCTCCACGAGGGAGGACGTAAGCACGAAACGGATCTTGTCCTGTTGGAGGACGAAGCTGGTCCGTTCCCTATTACCGGTTTCCAGACCGGAATAGGCCACCGGTTGGAAGCCGAAGGCCGAACGATAGAAATGTGCCGCCTGCTTGGCGTTGCCCACATAGAACTCGACATAGTCGGTGCCATTGATGGGCAGGAAATCCGTGCTTTCGTCTGTCATCGTGGAAGGTGCAGCCTGCATGGGAATTCGGGGGTTTGAAGGTGACCTGGGACAATCCGGGCGCCGATCAGAAAGCGCTTCCAGACTGGAATGAAAAACAATGCGCACCAGACATGAAAGCTCCCGGAATATTATTTGATTTCCGTTCATTTCGGTGAATCGGATTCGCGCGCAGGACCCATGTTGGCACATCAGGCCTCCTACTGTTCGACCTGCGCTTGATGTATGAAATGGGGTGACCTTCGATGACGCCCTGGACCAGCCGGGCCGTTTCATCCGTCCTGACCTGAAACCGTCCGGTCCGCATCCGTATTCAAGCAGGGAGCCCCGCGCTGTCGCCGACGAACAAGAGGGGTCGCTCCTGATACCACATTCCCGCACCTCCCGACCAAGCAGGACTTGATTGGATACATATGCCGGACATAGCAACCGCAACGTGATTCTTGGCCGTTTTGCCACGATCCTGCTGGGTTGCGTGGTTCTGGCCGGTAGTGCAGGCTGCGGCTCGCCGGATCGATTTGCCGTCGGCGATCTTCAGGTTGAGCGGATTGGATGGGACACGCTTGATGTGTCGGCTCGCTTCGTGCGGTCCACAACCATGGGAGGAAGCGCTTCGGTCGTACCTGACCTGGTCAGTGTGACGCTGTTCGATGAGGCATACGATACCCTGTATGCCGGCCCTCTGGGCAGGTTTGCCCTCTATGATGAGAACCTGGGCAACGAAGAGCGGCTCCTCCTGGAGGTTTGCGGCGTGCTTGGAACGGACACCTCCTGTCAGCAGGAATCCCTGGCTGCTTCGCCCAAACGGGCCCTTTCCGATTTCGAGGTCACCTTTCCCCAGGATTCCACGAATGGGTATGAACGTGCCCTGATTGAATCCCGCGTACTGTTGGAGCGGCGAATCCATGATGCCGACGGATGGGAACGTTTCGAACCCGGAGGACGTCGCGAAGTGTTTGTGGAAACCTGGGTGGACGCCTCACCGGAGGTAAAAATCAGGCTTCCCGTCAGCAGAAGGGTTCAGCGATTCATCCTGCCCCGTTACAGCGGATACCGGGACTTCCGGTATGCCATCCAATCCTCGATGTTGGACACGGATTCGGCTGCCGTCCATTTCGATCTGTACATCCGTCTCTCCAGGGAGGCACTTCCGGTGGATACGCGACAGGTCGTGCTCAGGCAGAAGAGTTCTTCAGAGCGCGAGGCGGAAATGCAGGCCCTGGTCGAACGGGCCGGAGGACAGGTCCTCGATGCCCTGGAAGGTTTCTTCGGCATCCGGCGTGCGTATGTGTTCATCAATGACTGGTCCTACACCGCGCTGGACAGGGTGTATCGGGCCGAGTTCGAACTGCATTGGCAAGCCGGATTGCGGGGCGCATGGTCCGACCTTACCGGGGAGATGCAGGTCCGCTCCGACGGCGAGTTGGGAACGTTCACCCTGATTCGGGCCAGCGAGCGGGCCACCGAACGATGGGAACAGCGCGTCGGGCAACCGGTGTTCGAACTGGACCATCTTTTTCCAGAACAACAGGTCCTTCCGCCCGACCAGGAGGACGAATCCAGCCGTACCAATCCATTCCAAAGACGTCAGAACCCATGAGTTTTCGAGCGCTTGTCATTCAAGAAGGCCCAGAGCGCACTGTCATCAAGAGATTGGAACGCAGTGATTTGCCCCGACACGGAAACGTTCTGGTCCGGGTGGACTGGAGCAGCATCAATTACAAGGATGCGCTGGCCGTAACGGGAAAAGGCAAGATCATCCGGTCCGACCTTCCCTTCGTCCCGGGCATCGATCTGGCAGGAACCATCGTTCAATCCGACGACCCGTCATTCCCTGAGGGCTCCTCCTTTCTTTCGACAGGCTGGGGTGTGGGAGAGAAGACATGGGGCGGGTACAGTCGATACCAGTGGATGAATGCAGACTGGCTGGTACCGCTCCCTGACGGATTGACTACCCGGGAGGCCATGATCGTGGGCACGGCAGGATTCACTGCCATGCTTTCGTTGCAAGCCATCCAGGAGCACGGGTTACCGCCCGGGGATGGCACCATCGTGGTGACAGGCGCGACGGGTGGAGTCGGCAGTTTTTCGGTCCTTCTGTTGGCAGCAGCCGGGTACCATGTGACAGCCGTGACGGGAAAGCCCGAGGCTGCGGAGTACCTGAGGGGTCTGGGAGCCGATGATATTCTGCCTCGATCCGGATTCGAGGAAGGCGCCCGTCATCCGCTTGATTCGGGCGACTGGGCAGGATGTGTGGACTCCGTGGGTTCAAGGGTCCTGGAATCCGTCCTAAGTCGGACCAAGACGCATGGGGTAGTAGCGGCGTGTGGTTTGGCGGGCGGCCATGAATTGAATACAACCGTATTTCCTTTCATCCTTCGCGGGGTACGTCTGATCGGAATCGATTCCAATACGTGCCCGCAGACGCCCCGACGAAAGGCGTGGCAAGGGCTCAGGGATCTGGCTGCGAAGGTGGACTTCGATACCATCGCCCATGAAATCGGACTGGAAGAAGTCCCGGAGGCATGCGCCCAGCTCATGAGCGGGGGCATCCAGGGCCGGTATGTGGTCGATCTGAGAGGGGCGGACTGACCGGTTCAATCCGATTTCTTCTTTCTCTTTTTCGTGCCGGGCGAAACGTCAATCATCACGGCAATGATGAGAACCACGATCTGGAAAGTGTCCCACGTTCCGGCATAGACGTTTTCAACCACGGAGTACCACAGCATGGTGGTTGGGGCGATGAAGAACCCCAGAATGGGCCAGATGATCGAGCCGAAGACGCCTGCAAACCAGTTGGTCATCAGCCACAGGTACACGATGGTCAAGCGTGGCAGGATCAGGGCACCGGCAACAAAAAAGCAGGGCATGTCGGGAGGCGGTTGGAATGAAGGACAATTCGTTGCATCCAGGCCATTGTTGAGACGATGCACGCGCAGTAAAGATGCGTCTTAAGGGGTTGAATGAGCAACCGATACATGAATGGACGGCTTTCAAACCGTCTGATTCCGCCTTTCCTGCACCATCATTGCACAGCAAACCGCCGTGTTCAACCGATTCCAGTCGCGCCGACAAAAACGTCGTGGTCACACCGAAGACCCCGCCGCGCCGTTCAATGCTTCTCGCAGGGATGCGAAAGCGTCGGAGATGATTGATTTCGCCCTCATCGATTCCACGGTCAACGAGTGGATGCATGAAGTTGAACATCAGCAGAGTCTTGCAGCCAGGGAGGCGCAACCCGTTGCTGGATCAGAACCAGCATCAACCCAGCCTGACAACCGGACGCCGTCCGCTTTCAAAACGCAGATCCCGACGCCTTCTCCCACCCGTCCGGATCCGAAAGAAGCCATGCGGCGGGTCTACAAGGCACTGAGGAATACCTCGGGATCGCGGTCCACACCGAGCCTGCCGCAGTCCCGCAGAGCATCCGGCAAGATGGACCGGGTTCTTGGCCATGCCATCAGACAGCAGTTGCTGACAGAAGATGAACTCCGGCACTGGATGGGCGTCCACGGACATGATGGATGGCCGGGCTGGAGAACGGTGTGCGAGTGGGCCCCCGAGCGCGCTCATGCCATTGAGCGACTTGCGGCTACGGTGTACGGTTTCCGCCCGGTCCTGATCTGCCAGATGAGCACGCTCGTGCTGGCTGACCTGCTGACCATGCGCATCCCGGAGCATCTCTGGCGCCCCATGATGGAGAATGGTGTCATTCCCGTTGTGGAACACGGCCACGCACCGGATCCTTCCAACAGGGTCCTGTGTGTTTCAAATGATCCTTCCAACAGGAGGGTGCGGGCCGTCCTGGACGAGATTCTGGCATTCAGTCCTGAACTGGCCTATGCCGATGCCCATCACATCCGGGCCATGATGGACCTCCTGTCCCAGCATGTTCCGGTCATTGGAGCCTGTGTGTACACACCGCGTCCGGCACTCAAACGCATCGATGCTCCGGTCGATACCGGTAAGGCAGCCTAGGTTCAATCCACGACATGGAACCCCGAGATCCATCCATACCTGACCATCGCCAAGGATCCTGGCCACCGCCAGGAGACGGGGATGGTACGCCCCATGTGGGCCAGGGCGATCGGGGCCCCGTTGCTGGAGCGTCCGCTCAGCAACGACCCCCTGGTTCATGGGAGCGGGATGCGCGCAGGGACCGTGTGGTCATGCGACTCAAGAACAAGGGCATTGCCGACGATGTCCACATTGAAAAGGCCTGGAAGGAGTGGCAGGTACTGCGGGAGCGCGACATGCGTGTCCCGCTTTGGCGCGTTCTGGCCCTGGATCAGGAACTGGATTCCGAGCAGATATTCAGGGAAGCGTCGTTGCTGTATGCTTTCTCTGAAGCAAACGTCGAATTGGCCGATGCATTGACCTTCATCGAGCGGCATGAGGACCGTTTCCCGGATGAGTCATGGGACGCCATGGTGGAGCACTTTGTCATTCCCGTTGGAATTGAAAGAGATGCGGCTACAGGGGACAACAAGTGGATGTTCGTTACCCACGATCCCACCCGTCCCGAGATCCATCAGGTACTCCAGGGGCTGCGGTTACGGCGTTTCGAGGTCATGTTTGCACCGGAAAGCCTGATCGGCAGCCTTATCGCCGATTCCTTCCTCGGACGCAATGAATACCTCGAGGTGCTGACCGAGGATGCTGCCATGGACATGGGCACATCCTATGAGAGTGATGAACAGGCCCTGGATGAGGAGGCCCTTGAAGCCGAGATCAGCCGCTCCCATCTGATCAACCTGTTTGAGGCCGCCCTGTTGGACTCTGTCCGCAACGGCGCTTCCGATATCCACATCTACCCGGATGCCGATGGGCAGATCGTCATCCAGATGCGCATCGATGGCGAACTCGAGGATTGGCGGACGGAAGACCGATTCCGCCCAGAGGCCTTCCTGGCCGTCGTCAAGGACAATACCACGAACGTGGATCGCTTTGACAGGGACATTGCCCAGGATGGATTCATCCAGCGCTGGATCGATGATACCCTCATCCGCTTCAGGGTATCGGTACTGCCCATCGCGTCTGCGCAACAGCAACTGCATGCGGAGAGCATCGTCATCCGTGTGCTCGATGACCGCAAGGTCCTCACTGATCTGCGGCAGATCGGACTGCTCGAGGACGCCTACAAACGATTCCAGGAAGCCATCCGACAGCCGCACGGCATGGTCATCCTGACCGGTCCTACGGGTTCGGGCAAGAGTACGACGCTTGTTGCAGCACTGCATCAGGTGGTTACGCCCAAGGTCAACGTGCTCACCGTGGAAGATCCGGTGGAGTATCTCATGCGAGGCATCCGCCAGATCAAACTGGGGCACAAGTTGGACCTCGAAGGTGCGCTGCGGGCCATTCTCCGCCATGACCCGGACATCGTGATGGTGGGTGAGATGAGGGACCAGCAGACGGCAGAGCTGGCCATCAAGTTGGCCAACACGGGTCACCTGACCTTTTCCACGCTCCATACGAACGATGCCCCGGCGGCCGTCAGTCGTCTCTACAAGATGGGTGTCGAGCCTTTCCTGATTGCCTACGCCATCAATATCGTGGTCGCCCAGCGACTCATCCGGAAACTGTGCCCGGCGTGTCGCATCCCGGACCCAAGCCCTGATTTCGGATTCCTGCGCTACATCGGCCTCTCGGACGAGGACATATACGGCTCAACCATTTACCAGCCGGGCGGACACACCGAGTGCAGGGTCTGCAAGGGTTCAGGCTACAAGGGCCGTCGCGCCATTGCCGAAACCATGCTCTTCACCCAGAAAATCCGCAACATGATCATGGCCTCCGAGGACATGGTGGATGAGGACAAGCTGCGTCAGGTGGCCATTGAGGAAGGGATGACCACGCTTCCCGCTGCCGCGCGCCAACTCGTACTCAATGGCGAGACCAGCGTGGAAGAAGCCATCCGGGTGACCGGTACTTGATCAGGACGCAGGAGCCTGCCGGGACGATCGGCGCCAGTACCAGGCCCAGGCCGAAAGGAGCAGGATGAGATATCCTGCCATCAGAGCCAACAGGAAGGAAAATCCATACAGGGATCCATCGAACATGGTGAACGGCATGTTGATGAGTATGAGCAGGGGAAAGCCGAAGCCCATGGCCATGCCCGAGGAGAGTACCAGTTCCTGAGCCACCGGCGATCGGTATTCCGGATCCGTGACCCTCAACAGGGCCAATCCGGAGGCAATCGTTCCGGTCATCTGGGCAAACATGCCGATGAAGCGCTCGAAGCGGTGCATGGAAAACAGTTTCCAGCAGGCCCATCGAACGAAGAGGTACGTCAGGCCGGCTCCAAGTGCACAGATGAGCAGGAGGGGGATGACGAAGCGCCAGGCGAAGGCCAGGCTGATGCCCATGATGGACGCCGCAATCAGATAGTCGGCAAACGTGCCGGTCACCCGGTGCACCATGCCGTCATCAATCCAGGCGCCGCGTTTGCCACGCAAGAACACCTTGCGCACCAGGATGGCGAGCAGGTTGGCAATGATGAAATGGAACGACCAGAGCACGGGCAGCTCTTTCTCCAGGCCACCCATGACCAGCAATTCGGCCAGACCCATGGTCACAAGCCATGTCAGGAGGTACAGCCCCCCAACGAGCGCCAGATGGACGGAAAGGGGCTCGACGGCAGCCCCCGAGAAGGTCAGACGAGCGCCCTCGATGGTATCCTCTGAGCCCCGGATGCCGGTTCGCACGTAGTCCGGGATGGCGGGGCGCGTTCCGTCCGTGCCGACGGCCCGGTTCACCAGGATCATCCCGAAGAAGTAGGCCACGAGGAACCCGATGGCTGCAACGGTCAGGCCAACAGAACCACCGCCATCAAAACCGAACGATACCCAGGACTGGCCGATGGTATAGGCAATGCCCGGGCCCATGGCGTAACCGAGAGGCAGCAGGATGCCCGTGGCAGGGTTCAGATCCGGAACGAACGTGATCACGGTCAGCAGGGCGATGGCCAATCCGATGATGCCCTGGATGAGCATGACGGCCACCTGCATGAATCCCAGGTTGATGGCTCCGTGGGAATGCTCATTGCTGGTGCGGTAAAGGCCCACGCAGATGAACGTGAGCGCCAACAAGTGATAGACCCAGGCTCCCATGCGTTCTGCATCGAACGGGATCCAGTCGAGCATCTGTGCTCCCAGAAACAGACCGAGGAAACCGGCAATGAGGCTGTTGGGAATCAGGAAACGCTGGAAGAACGTCACGTATCGCCGCAGGAGCGTGGCCGCCAGCAGCAACACGCTGATGACGGTGAAGTCCACGAACAGATCCGCTACGCTCAGTTCCAGGGTCCAGGCTTCCATTCCGATCAGGTATTGATGTGGGGTGCCAGGCGTCCGAGCGTGTCATACCACGCGAGGACGCTGCCCTGCTGAAAATAGGCGTTCCGTTGCAGATCGCCGCTCATGATCCACAACCGGTCGCTGCGTTCGAGGCCCATGTACTGGATATCCTCGAGCGGAATGACCACGTCTCCCCAGACTACCCGGTCCCGATACAGGGCGAGGTCACAAACGGACTTGTCTCCCGCCTGACCTGAAAACCAGGTCGGGGCGCGCATGGTCAGGATGGGTGCGCTGTTGCCGTCGGGCAGCGGCAGTGAACAGATGGTTTCGTACAGGTCGGCCGTGGAAACGGGTTCGGCGTCCGGATTCCTGCTGAGCCGGGAATCGGGAAGCACCCGCCAGCGGGATCGTTGGGCTCCCATTCTGACGTACCGGCCGCCATCGACCTGGACACCACCAAACACGCCCGTCTCCGGATCGCGATATAGTAGCCGGTCAATTCCGACGGCGGGGCGGAAAGCCCATCGAGGCCGCACGTGTTCAGGAACCACCGTTTCGTCTGCCGCAATGGGTTCCTTGAGGCGACGAAGTCCTTCTTCCAGCGAGGGCTTGTCCGAAAAGTCGACCGCCGGATGGACCTTGACCTTTACATGTGCGGGCCGGGGCCACGGTGCCCAGCGCGGCCACGCCACATACGAGCCGATGATCTCCACGGGGTACACCGGGGCACCGGCCCGCATGAACAGTTTGGCCGTGGACTCGATCCACGGGGCAGGGCGACCATCCCAGCGGCGGCCGCCTTCAGGGAAGATGACCACCCGCCTCCCGGCATCCAGCATTTCGTAGATGCGACGGATCAGGTGCGGCTCGGGTACCCGCTTGCGGGTGCCCTGAATGCCAACCGCCTTGAAAAGGGAAGCGACCGGCCCCGATTCCAGGTATTCCATCGTCATGACACCGGCTGTGGCCTGCCCCAACCGCGTGAACGCATTGTAGATGAATGGGTCGTAGTTGCCGGAATGATTTCCGTAGACAAAACAGGGCCCGGGAGGCAGTTCCTGACCATCAAGCAATTCCAGGTCCCAACAGATCCGGGAGAACGGGATCAGGGTGGACCGGAAGGCCATTTCAGCCGCGATCTGCTTGGAGGGAGGGGAAGACGAGCTGCGAGACAATTTCGGCAGGTATCAGGTGGATGATTGCCAATATACTTTCGATTTTGCATCTTGGCCTGAGCGTCGAGCGTAACCGCTTGACATACAATCACATACGCTCCACCAGGAGAAGTGCCGTGACAAAAGCAGACATCATCGATCAGATTTCGGCAGGAACGGGATTGACCAAACTGGAAACGGAAGCGGTTGTGAACGGTTTTATCAGTGTAGTCAAAGCCGAACTGATGCGTGGCGGGCGGATAGATCTCAGGGGATTCGGTTCATTCACTGTACAGCATCGGGCAGCGCGCACAGCGCGCAACCCGCGCAAGAACATCCCCGTGCACGTACCCGCTACCAATATTCCGGCTTTCAAACCGTCCAAGGAATTCAAGAAGGAAGTGGACGATTCCATTTCCTAGGTCAGCTGAATGCATCAAACGTGTGAATCGTGCGGCGCCCGAATAGACGCCGGGGACGAGCTATGCAGTCTCTGTGGGACTCCGGTTGGAACAGCCATTCCCGGATCGACATCCAACGCGCCGGAAGAATCGGCTGTAGGCAAGGATGGGATATCCTCGGCAGGAGCGATAGTCTCAGGGCCGGATGATGACGCACCTGAAGCATGCGATACCTGCGGACAGGTCAATCCGGAAGGCGCCCGATTCTGCAATCGGTGCGGTGCGCGTCTGGTCGCAGCCGCGAGTGCCGGGACGGTCCGAACGGCCACGGTTCCGGCTGCCGCATTGAAGCAGGATGCAGATGAAAACGAAGATGCTGCTGCTCCCAAGGGCATCATTCACCTCGACGAAACCGACCGTGCTGTCGGCAAGCAGGTCATCATCGTCGTCAGCGCCGCCTTGCTTCTGGTCGTCATTCTGTACGCCGTGACCACCATGAGTGGAGGGGCGAAGGGCGATTTCTCCGTAGCCGCTCCGCCAGCAGGCGAACAGACCGTCGAGCCGTTGGCATCCCAATGGCAGGACCGGGAGGCCGAACTCATGTCCGACATCGATGCGGCTTCCGGTGAGGAGCAGATCGAAGCGCGTCGACGGTTGATCGACCTCTATTTTGCAGCTGACCGCCTCGACTTTGCCGCCGAACAAACCGCACTCATAGCCGAATCCCTTGGCTCGGAGGAAGAGTGGATCCTGGCCGGCAACCTGTATTTCGACTGGATGCAGCGGGCGCCCGATACTCAGAAGATGCCGTGGGCCCAGCAGGCGGTAGCCTCGTATCAGAAGGCGCTGGACATCAATCCGGACAACCTGGACGTCCGGACCGACATGGCCATTGCCTACCTGTACGATCCCCAGAACTCCATGATGGCCATCCAGGAGACCAACCGGGTGCTGGAGTCGGACTCCCTGCACATCCAGGCCAATTTCAACCGCGGCATCATGCTCAGCCAGATCAACCGGCTGGACGCTGCCATGGAGCAGTTCGAGAAGGTCAAACGGATCGTGGGAGATCCCGACGACCCGGTCTACCAGCGGGCACAGGACGCCATCATTCGTCTGGCAGGATCCTGATCGGCATCCGGTTCAGCCGTGGATGCCATGCAGGTCTTCCCACCATCGTTTGATGAGCAGGATTTGAGCCACGTGATGGGCATCGTGCATGGCGATGCCGAACAGTTGGTCTGCTACCCGATAGTCTCCGGGACACGGTTCTTGAAGTCGCGTCTCTTCCAGGGTCTTGACGAGCGCGATCAGGGCGTCGTTTTCCTGTTCACACAGTGCCCGATCCCGTGACCAGTCCTCTTCCGTGAGAGGATGGACCAACTCGGGAAAATTGTCCGGTGACCTCGGGAATCCGTCCTCGGGCAATCCCATGATGCGCCGCCGGACAGCATACTTCCAGTAGGCCATGTGGAGGGACAATGCCCAGATGGTATGACGTCCCGCGCCGGGCTGCCATGATGCCATCTCCGCTCCAACGCCATCCAGCACACCGTCAAACGTCGGACCACCGTGCCAGAGTGGACGGTCGCCGGGTTCCAGGAGGGCCAGGATCTCGTCTCGAACAGGATGACCGCTCATGTCGCCGACCGTTGTCGAAGGGCAGGGTGCTCATATGTTGCTCCCAGCACCAGGAGTGCACCCAGCACCAGGATGCCCGTTGCCAGTGTGGGGGCAGAACCGTGGAGGGCCTCCCAGACGACATCCGTCCATGTGGTGCCCGGCCTGATCTCGAGTTCCAACTCCAGATTTTCCTGAAAGTGCTGCCAGGTACCGATCACAGCCGTGCCGATGATGACAAGAGACAACCACCGTGCACCTGAAAGCCGTGCAGCGGAGGGCTCCACCAGCACCCATCCGGCGGCTACCAGTCCGAAAAAACTGGCGGCGAAGGGGACCAGCTGGAGCCAGGTTTCCGTGTGTCCCAGAAGGAGCAGTTCGATGGGTGTGAACAGGAACGTCAACACGGCCAGGCTGCAGAGTATGCCCCGCAGCCTGGCCTCGGTTTCATCCATGGACCAAGGAGACATCACTCAGCGGCCAGGTACAGGCGGGCGAACTGCGCACTGACACCGCCGGCCACTTCCGTCACCTTGGCGACGAATGCCGCCTGATCGGCGTACGGACGAGCGGCAACGACCTGTTCGGCACCGGCTTCGTCCAGTCCCAGGATCTGCGCCACGGTTGCAGCATCGGAAGCGTTGATGTCGATGGGGACGTAGACGTGGTCCTCGTAACCAGCAATCGTTTCCTCATCGACGTACTTGGCCATCTCCCGACGGAATTGAGCGATACTGACGTAGGGCCGATACTCGTCGAATTCTCGTGCCATGCGGTCGCCGACGCCTGGAATGGTCAGGAATTCCTCGATGGGGGCCTCGTTGAGGTTGATCTTCTCTGCGGTGACGGCCCGTTTGCCGGCCTCTGCCGTCGTGGTGGTCTCAGGCGCGTTCTCTGCAGCATCTTCGGCCGGCGCACAGCCGGTCACCGCGGTCAGGAAGAGGGCTGCAAAAAGCAATCGGATCATTTTCATGTCGATAACGGAATGAAAGGTTGATGGGGGGTATTCAATAACGTGCCGTTTCGGTGCCGGCTTCCACGGCCTCCCGGATGAAGTCCCGGATATCCTGATTGGACGTCACCAGATCCTCATCGCGCAGGTACATCATGTGACCACTGCGGTACCCCTTGAAGCGCATGCGATCCTGCATGTCTCCGGAGGGATCCATGTTCCACATGGTATATTTTGCATTGAAATAGTCGGTTCCTCCGTCGAAGTACCCGGCCTGGACCATGACCCGCAAATACGGATTCTGGGCCATGGCCTGACGGAGCTGCTCGCCCGTGTTGTCACCATCCCGGTTCCAGGGTGATACCGGGCCGAACACGTTGTATTTGAGCTCCGTTCGGTATCCCAGTTCGTCGCGCAGGTAATGATTGATGGCCGGGGCAAACGCATGGTTCCACGCGGTCAGGGCCGGGTCGAAATCGTACCGGACGCCAGCATCCTGACGATCCACTCCGCGGTAGCGGGAATCCAGCCGTCCCACGGTCAGGCCCTCATCACGCAGGAGATCCTTCCAGAAGTAGGACGTGGGGACCTGCAGGTTGTGCTGCAGGAAATCCTCAACATCCAGTCCGGCGTACCGCGCGGCAGTCCGAGCCACCTCCTCACGACGCGCATCGTCGAGCGCTCCGCCCCGGGCAATGGCCGGGAGGAATACGTCCAGCGTCCAGGCTTCAACTTCCGGGAGCAGGTCATCCAGATCCCGATCCTGCAAGTCGGATGCCAGTTGGCCATGGTACCAGGCCGTGGCTGCGTAGTAGGGAAGGTAATTGGCCGCGCGCACGGCACCGTCCCGGTCCACACCCAGTCCGGTCGGGGAGACCAGGATGACGCCGTTCAGGTACATCCAGTGGCTTCCCTGCAGGCGGCCGGCCAGGCCGCTTACCCGGGTGGTTCCGTAGGATTCGCCGATCAGGAATTTGGGTGATGTCCAGCGTTCATGTCGCGTGACAAACGTATCGATCCAGTCGGCCAGGTAGTCCACATCTTCATTCACCCCGAAAAACTGCTCGGGCTCCACACCTTCGGCCACCCGGGAAAAAGCCACGTTGACCGGGTTGACGAACACGATGTCGGCCACGTCAAGGATGGAGTGGGGGTTGTCGTGGATGCCGTACGGCTGAACCGGATACCCTTCTTCGTCGATGATCAGACGTTTCGGACCGGTATATCCGATGTGCATCCATACCGACGCTGATCCGGGCCCGCCATTGAAAGAAATGACGAGGGGGCGTTCCACGTTCGGTGCGCCGTTGGTACGCTGGTAGAACGTGTAGAACAGCCCGGCCGATACGTTGCCGTCGTCATCATAGACCGGCTGCTTACCGAAAGTAGCCGTGTACTCGACCAGATCGCCCTTTATGCGCACGGAACCGTCTACGGTCTGAGCATGGTCGTACGGACTCGTCGCATCATTCTTCTGGGCCCGGACGCCCGTGTCCTGCCGCGCCTCGACAGGGATTCCTGTGGCCAGCAGACCGATGATCAGCAGGACGAAAACGGGAAGTCGTTTCATGGGAGCGGGGGGCTATGGGGTGAAGAGCATCAGCGAGGTCAATTCCTTCGTCAGTTTGGCAGCAACCATGGCCGTCATTGAGTTGACATCCCGATGAGGGTTGTACTCGACAAGGTCGGCTCCAACAACCGGCGCCTCGATCGCGTGCAGCATGTTGAGCACTTCCCGGGTGGACAATCCCCCGGGTTCATGGTGCGACACACCGGGAGCAAAAGCAGGATCCAGGACATCCAGATCAAGCGAGATGTAGACCGGGTGGTCGAAACGGAGTTCCTCCGGAGAAACCGTTTCAGAAGCGTTCCTGACCCGCACGTTGAACCGGTCCACCTGGGAGCGACAGACATCATTCATGGTCCGGATGCCGATCTGGAAAAGGTCTACATGCTCGAAATTTTCCATGATGCGGGCAAACGGACAGGCGTGGGAGTAGGGATCTCCCTCGAAATCCGGATACAGATCCGGATGGGCATCGAAATGAAGGATGGTCAGCCGCTCATGTCGCGGTGCCGTTGCCTTCAGGATGGGCCATGTGATGGAGTGGTCCCCACCCAGGCACAGCAGGGGATGCCCGACATCCAATGCGGCCTCCGTCGCCGCCCGGATCAAGGAGGCTGCTTCCGCACCATCGTTGGCATCCAGTTCGACATCACCCAGATCGAGGACCGTGTCCCCGAACAGGAACTGACCACCCCGCTCCAGTGCCAGATTGGAGGACGTACTCAGTATGGCTTGCCGGATGATGGGTGGCGCGTCGGCGGCACCGCGCAGGAATGAGGACGATCCGTCCCAGGGTATGCCAAGCAGTGAAATCATGCTCGAATATACCCGTTCGATCAGCTTGCTGCCTCAGCCTTGCGGGCCATGTCCTGGCGTTTGCGCTCGTGCGGATCGAGGTAGCGCTTGCGCAGCCGCAGCGACGTCGGCGTGATTTCGATGAGTTCATCATCACGGATGAATTCGATGCACTCCTCAAGCGACATGCGCCGCGGCGGAATCAGTTTCTGGAACGCGTCTGCGGAAGCGGCGCGCATGTTGGTCAGCTTCTTCTCCTTGGTGATGTTCACCTCGAGATCGGCGTCGCGGCTGTTCTCGCCGACGAGCATTCCGGAGTACACGGCATCGGCCGGGCCTACAAAAAGCTCTCCGCGTTCCTGAAGGTTGATGATCGAGTATCCGGTGACCTTTCCGGAGCGGTCTGCTACAAGCGCACCGGTGGCGCGATGGGCAATCTCACCGGCCCAGGGACGGTATTTGTCGAACAGGTGGGTCAGGATGCCCGTACCCTTCGTGTCGGTCAGGAACTCGTTCCGGTAGCCGATCAGGCCACGGGAGGGAATCTCGAACTCGAGACGGACACGGCCTGAGCCGTGGTTGATCATCTTGGTCATGACGCCTTTGCGCGTGCCCAGCTTCTGAACGACGGCGCCCATGTATTCTTCCGCCACGTCGATCAGGGCCAATTCGTAGGGCTCGTGACGCTTGCCGTTGATTTCCTTGGTGATGACGTTCGGCATGCCGACGGAGAACTCATAGCCTTCCCGGCGCATCTGCTCGATCAGGATGGCCATCTGCAGCTCGCCGCGGCCGTAGACCAGGTGCGAGTCCGGAGAATCCGTTTCCTCGATCCGCATGGCCAGGTTGGTCTCGGCTTCCTTGGCCAGACGATCCTTCAGGTTGCGGGAGGTCACGTACTTGCCTTCCTTGCCGGCAAACGGGGAGTCGTTGATGCGGAACTCCATGGACATCGTGGGCTCATCCACGTGCAGGGGAGCCAGCGGCTGAGGCTCCTCGGCATCCGAGATGCTCTCGCCCAGACCGATGCCGGCCATGCCGCCAACGGCCATGATGTCGCCGGGACCTACCTGATCGGTCTCCACCCGCTGCAGGCCTGCGTAGGTGAACAGGGCCGTGACCTGGGCGGACGTGAAGGTCTTGTCCCGGTGACAGAGTTTGACGTGCTGGCGGTTCTTCAGCGTTCCATTCACAACACGGCCGATGGCCAAGGGCCCCAGGTAGTTGTCCGGAATGACGTTTGTGACGAGTACCTGGACCGTTGCGTCCGGATCGCCCGTTGGAGCCGGAATGGTGTCGATGATGGCATCGAACAGGGGCTTCAGATCGGTCATTTCGCCACCGATCTCGGTCGTGCACTGGCCATCCCGGGCCACGGCAAAGATGACCGGGAATTCGATCTGCTCATCCGACGCATCGAGATCAATGAACAGGTCGTACACCTCGTTCAGCACTTCTTCGGGGCGTGCATCCTCACGGTCAATCTTGTTGACCACGACGATGGCCGGGAGATTCAACTCCAGCGCCTTGGAAAGCACGAATCGGGTCTGGGGAAGGGGACCTTCGGCAGCATCAACCAACAGCATGATGCCGTCCACCATCCTCAGGGTGCGTTCCACCTCTCCGCCGAAGTCGGCGTGCCCCGGGGTGTCCACGATATTGATCTTGGTGTCACCAAGCTGCACGGCCGTGTTCTTGGCCATGATGGTGATGCCCTTCTCGCGCTCCAGATCCATGGAGTCCATGACCCGCTCGGCCACCTCCTGGTTGTCGCGGAAAATGCCGCTCTGCCAGAGCATGGAGTCGACCAGTGTGGTCTTTCCGTGGTCCACGTGGGCCACGATGGCGATGTTGCGTAGGGATTCAGACATGAAGGCGAAAAGAGGAAAGGGCGGGTGGAAGAGCCTGATGAAACTCCCGCACCGGCAAACGTTCATGCGCGGACGCAAAGAACGCGCGAATACGATCCGGTCAGAACAACGTCAGACCGCCGCCAGGCTGCCGGCCGCGGTCTCCCGGAAGGACCGGCCGATGGGGAGTGTTTGATTGCCGATTTCCACTTCCGAGGCCGTGTAAGAGGTTACCGCCCGGGCACGGATCAGGAACGAGCGATGGATCCGGATGAAGCCGCGGCCCTCGACGTCTTCCTCGAAAGCCGCCATGGTCATCTTGGTCATCAGTTTCTCACTTTCGGTATGGATGAGCAGGTAGTCCCGCTGGCTTTCCACGTACAGAATGTCGCTCAGGGGCACATTCACATTGCGTCGATCCACCCGAATGGTGATCGATGTGTCGGTGTCTTCCACACGGGCCAATTCCTCCCGCATCTGTTCGGTTTGCTGCAGAAGGGCTTCCCGGTCCGACCGCGTTCTTTGCCAGCGCCTGAGGGTGTGCAGGGAGAGAGCCCCGAACACCACGATGTACATGCCGATCAGCACATCCATCAGATCCACCAGATTCGGCTCCACGAACAGGGCCTGGTAGTCGGCCACGGTCATGTACAGGCCAACCAGCAGGGAGAGCTCCAGGTGAAGGGAGAGCAGGAGGGAATACCCCAGATAGAGTACGAATCGACCGAGCCGACCATTCAGCAGATAGCGTGGTACCAGCCAGTAGACCACCGTGTAGGTGGTGCCCATGGTGATGGGCAGAAGAAGCGCCACGAAGAACAGACTTTGCCCATAGTCGTCCTGTCGACTGCCGAAATACAGAGTGTAGAATGCCAAAACTGCTGCCCAGAAAAGGACGTGTTCAAGGAGGCGGCGCAGTGACGGGTTCACGATCGGCTGATGGAGTCGGATGGACAGGCGGGTGACAAAATAGCGAATACGTCCTCCTGTTGGTGATTTCTTCCGGAATCATCGACCAACGACGTGCCGTCGTAGGCGAACGTCCTGTCCGGAAGCATTCCATGCCGTGCGCCTTTCGGGGAGTCCGTCGACCCTCGGACGGCACCCGTCGATATTCGTTGTTCGATTGGTCAGCAAGGCAGTAGCATGCTGTCAGTCCGAGCGCCCACATGCCCTTCCATCCAGAAAATCACAATAAGCGAACCATGAATACATTCACAGCCGGGGGACCGTTCATGATCCCCATCACCATCATCGGAGTGGCCATGTTGGCCCTCGGGGCCTTTGTCATCGCACGTTCCTTCGCCGACGAACTGCCCGACAACATCGACGCACTCAAGAGCCTTGTCCTCCAACTGGGTGTGTTCGCCTTCTTCACGGGTCTTCTGAGCCAGGCCATCGGACTCATGCAGGCCTTTCAGGCCATTCAACAGATAGGCGATGTGTCGCCTGCGCTGGTTGCCGGTGGTCTGTATGTATCCTTCATTGCACCCGTGTGGGGGTTGGTCCTGCTTCTCCTGGGGCTTGCGCTCTACATGGTGGCCCGGTACCGACTGGCCGTCAGAGCCTGATTGGAGGCTGGGTCCGACTTCCGGCGCTGAAGACCGTCAACGGCGATCGCGCTTGGACTGCATGATCCGCTTGTACAGTTTGCCTTGCGCCTTGTCTCGCCATCGTTTCTCGGCCAGGCTCATTTCGTTCCGGGCCGCCTCCCGTCCCAGTTTCTTCCAGGATTGGAGGCGATCCGGATCGAGCGCGCCCTGCTCGATGGCGGCCAGAACGGCGCAACCCGTTTCCGATTCGTGTTGACAATCCTTGAAGTGGCACTGCGATGCCAGGTTTTCAATATCCTGAAAGGATTGTTCAAACCCGTCCCCACTGGCCAGCAGGCCGAGTTCGCGCATGCCGGGCGTGTCAATGAGGAGTGCGCCGCCCGGCAGCATGGCCAGGTGGCGTCTCGTGGTCGTGTGACGGCCGCGGTGGTCGTCTTCGCGAACGGCCTTTGTCGTAAAACGCTCTTCACCGAGAAGTGCGTTCAGCAAGGTGGTTTTTCCTACTCCTGAGCTCCCCAGAAGACACACGGTCTGGCCCGGTGCAAGCAGGCTTTCGATGTCCTCAAGGCCTTCTCCCGTCGTCGCGCTGACGAAGACGGGCTCCAGGTCCAGGACCCGGGTCGCAAGAGCAGCACGCATGCGGGCACGATCTTCAGGTGTGGCAAGATCGGCTTTCGACAGCACGAGGACCGGGCTGATGTCTCCATCCCGCACCGTGATCAGGTAGCGATCCAGGCGGGCGGGATTGAAATCCCTGTCGCAGGCCTGGACGATGAAGGCCACGTCCACGTTGGCTGCGATGATCTGCACATCCACATCGACTCCGGCGGTTTTTCGCTTGAGGACCCCTTTCCGGGGCAATACACCGTCGATGAGCGCCCAGTCTCCGTCGTCGAATATCTGCACCCAGACGAAATCCCCGGCGGCCGGTCGGTCGGCAGAGGTTTCCTGGATCCAGGAAAGTCGCCCTGACAACTCGGCGCGCATCTCACCGTGGGCGGTATGCACGGTCCAGTTGGTCCGATTCACGTTCAGTACACGGGCAATTTCCCATCCGTCGCGGTCGGCTGTATCGGCGTGCTCGCGGTGCCACGGGCCGAACCCGAAGCGGGAAAGCGAATCGAAGTCTGTCATTGCTGGGGCGTGTTGATGGCTTCAGATAGACCCATCCGTGCGCCTGGGGTTTCATGGCGTTCGGTCACATGCGGTGGTGGACACCCTGACACATGCACAGGAGTTCGCTCTACACCTCAACCCGGTCAGGCCATGCCTCGGTTCCGGGGTGCAGCGCGGACCTTTGGGATGTCATCAACCAAAGGTATCAGTCATGACCAGAATTTTTGCCTTCCTCATGGCGCTGTTTCTCGTGGGCACCGCTTCCTCGCAGGATGTTCGCGTATTCGAGACGCTTACGCGCAGTGACGTGTCCACAGAACAGACAGCACAGAATGTCAGTGGTATGCTGACTGCTGCCGGGTATGACGTGTTGTCCCTGCGCGACGTGGGCACGGAAGACGGTTGCCCCGGATCAGTGCAGGTCATCACGGCCTGGCATCCAGCAGGCGTGGATGACGTGTTCGACCTGAATGCGCGTACGGCACCCTACGCATTGGTGGAACGTGTGGCCATTTTCAATGATGGAACCGGTACCTGGGTATCCACGATTCGTCCTGCCTCGTTGTTGCGGACGGTATTCCTGGATGATCCTGCGGTCGATGGCGTGGCTTCGGCTCGCCGCATGCGCATGAGGGATGCCCTGGGCGCTGATCTGGAGAGGGCCTATGGCCAGGAGCGGGGACGTGGAAAGATCGGGAAAACGATGGGCGTCATGGCAGGTGGGCCGTTCGACGAGAAGATCGGAGCCATCGCCGAAGCAGGCGGCCTGAGTGTGATGGAAGCTGCCGATCGGATCGAAGCCGGATTCGAAGGCCCCGAAGGGGATTGGGGCATGGTCCTGGCCTATCGACTGGATTTACCGGACAGGGACCTGGTCGTCTTCGGGGTGACCAGCGATGAAATGGAAGCCCGTTCATTCTCCATTGTCGGATCCGGTTCGGACAAGGAACGCAAGGATATTCCGTGTGCAGGTACGGCGTACGCACCCGCTTATCCCATCGAAATGGTTGTCCGGACAGAGGGTGATGCAGCCGTGGTGGAAACGGTGGATGCCATGTTCAGGATGAAGATGTTCTTCGAGGATGCCGGCAAATGGGCTTTCATGAAGAACATGACGATGCCCGGAAGCCTTGCCTCCGAGATGAAGGACCGTGTAGGGCAGGCTTTGGCCGCGGAAGCTCAATAAGACAGGTTCAGCTGGATACAAGAAGAGCGGGGCGGCCGAATGGCCGCCCCGCTCTTCTCGGTTCCAAACATGGTGTGATCTCAGTTGGCTGAGCGCCGCGGCTGGCGGCACCCACGCCATTCACGAGGCTGCCCCGTGCGCGGATCGTTGGGCAGAACGGCCAGGTCGCGTTCGAATCGGACGGGATCTTCGGAAGCCATGTAGGCCACCATGGCGGCCAGTGTGGCATTCTCGGACAGGTCATCAAACACGATCTTGTCGTACGTATCACGATCCGTGTGCCACGTGTACTGGCGGTACTCCGGATAGGGAGAGCGGAAACGGAAGCTCGGAATCTGGGCGCAGATGAACGACGTGTGGTCACTTCCTGCGTTGGCCTGGGGTCCCGGGACCGGAACAGCGATATGCTCCGAGACCTCGGTGGGCACGACGGACATCCACTTTGGAAGGTGGACGCGCGAATTCAGGAAGCCCTGGCCTTCGAGTTCGATGATGCGCCAGGTACCGTTGTCCTGGTTGAACGCAGCCTGTATGCCTTCCATGATCTCCGGATTGTCCTCCCGGAATGCGCTGGAACCGATCAATCCCTGTTCCTCGGCACCCCAGTGCCCCACGATGATGGTCCGACGGGGGTTGGGATAGGTCTTCTTCAGGATGCGCATGGCTTCGAGCATCATCACGGAGCCCGTTCCATTGTCCGTGGCGCCCGTCGCGGCGTGCCAGGAATCCAGGTGGGCGCCCAGAAGCACGTATTCATTCGGGAGTTCGGTGCCCTCGATCTTCCCGACCACATTGAACTGCGGCATGTCATCCAGGAACTCGGCTTCGGCGTTGACCCGCAGGCGCGGCGTGTTGCCGCTCTCTGCCAGGCGTGCCAGGAGTCCATAGTCCTCACAGGACAGATCGAGCGAAACGGCGTCCCGGCTTGAAGCGGAGAACACTTTGTTGACACCCCAGCCACCGGACCACCGGCTGCTCAGGTAGCCGGCAACGCCGGCGGCGTCCAACGTGGCTGTCCGGGATCGGAAGTCGCCCACATGGCTCAGGCGCTCATTCCATTCCTGCGCCAGAGCGCGCCTTTCGGCATCGATGCGTTCGACGGTTTCAGGGCGGGCACCGGTTTCCAGTTCCTGTTGGGCCCGGCACATGATTTCCGGGGGAGACATCAGGATGAACTTGCCCCGGATGCTGTCCAGCCAGGCCTCCACGTTCTCGGCATTGAGATCCGCGGGCGGAATGGCCACATCTCCTTCGATGGGGCCATCCGTGCCGGGGCTCCATGCCAGGAGTTCGCCCTTGAGACTCGTGACGCGTGGCTCCACCATGTCGACATGCAGGATGCCCTGCTCCCAGCCGGTCCACGTGCCATACTGCTCTTTCCAGGCCTCGATTCCCCACGAACCGTAGAGGTCGATAAGCCAGTCCTGGGCCTGTGCCAGGTTGGCCGTACCGGTCAGGCGCGGACCGATGACGTCCACCAACTGGTGAGCCAGTTCCTTGGTCTGCGAATTCTCGATGCCCTCTTCCCACATGGCTTTCACCACAGGATCGTCCGTTGGAAACGTCTGTGCGCTGGCCTGGAACGGGGCCGCAAGCCACACAAGGCTGATCAGGAACAGGAGGGATGCGAAACGGGAAATCATGATCGTCTCGGTTGAATGGTCTGTTGAATCATTGAATCTGCACGTCTGCGATGCCATGCCCTTGGTGGGCTGGTCGTTGTCGACAGACGAAGGGAGGCGGTCATCACGCAGACGACCGGGGGCTGCAATCTACGTGGTCCCGCATTGATGGACGTGTTCAGTGTGTCGGGGATTCCCTGAAATCGTCTGCCAAGGCATCTCCAATTTCCCTGGTTCGTCGGGCAAGCAGTTCGACATCATCCCGGCGAGTACGGGGATTGATGTAGCAGGGACGGATGGCCAACTTGCCACCCAGGACGGTCGTCGACGGAACCAGATCGCCCTCAGCCCTCAACTGGGCCACCAGTTGCCGGTTCAGGTCATTGAGCTGCTTCTCACTCAGGTCCGGATGGACATACCTGAAACAGCATATGGAAAGAACGACTGGCGCCAGCTGTTCCAGGCGTTCGTCCCGCTCAACCAGCGCTGAAAGGTGCCGGGCAAATCCATTGTGCCGCTTCACCCTGTCGGTCATGCCGCTTTTGCCGATCTCCTTCAGGATGGCCCAGACCTGCACACCCCGCGAGGGAGCGGACTGGTCCAGATTGAACTCGTGAAGTACCTCGCCGAAGCCGTCAAACGGTGATTCGATGTGCTCCTCGCGATCGATGCTTCCCTCCAGGTAGGCCGCCGGCTCCAACGTGAATGCGCGGCCCATCAGCGCCCGGTCCCGGACCATGGCCACACCATTGCCCACTGGAGCGGCGAGCCACTTGTGGGGGTCCAGGGCCACGGAGTCCGCTTCGGCCACCCCATCGTAACGGTCGCTGACCCGGTCATCGAGGATACCGAACATGCCGTAGGCGCCATCGATGTGCAGCCAGGTCGATTCCTCGTCGGCAATGGCCCGTAACCGTCGAATGGGGTCGATGGCGCCCGTGTTGACCGTTCCGGCTGTGGCCACGATGGCCATCGGCAGGTATCCGTCCATACGGTCCGCGGCAATCCGCTCCTGGAGGGCGTCGGCGTCAAGTTCACCTGCAGCATTCACGGTCACGCCGATGACGTTGCGACGCCCGATGCCCAGGATGGCGGCCGCCCTGTTGACCACGTGATGGACCTCGGAACTGGCGTAGATGCGCCATTTCAGGTGGGAAGGCAGACCCGTCATGGAAGGATCCACGCCCAGCTGTTCGACCGCCCACTGGCGCGCGGCCCCCAGGGCAATGAGGTTGGCCGACGAGCCGCCAGTCGTATACGTGCCGTGCCATGTTGACGGGAAGCCCAGAAGTTGCTTCAGCCAATCGAGACTCAGCTTCTCTAGGTAATTGAAGGCCTGTACCCAAACGCGTTGGGAACCGGCTACCGTGGAGGCCAGGGCGGCGGCGGTACCGGAAGTGGTGGGGGAGGTGGTCACCCATCCGCTGAATCCGGGGTGACCGTTGCGCAGGCCGTTCGGCACAATCCATTCCTCGAGATCCTTCAGAACCGTATCAAGCCCCGCACCTTCCTCAGGCAAGGACCTTCCCAGATGTTCGGCCCAGGCGGCCCGATTCCGACCGGCGGGATCCGGCCCCGCGAATGCGTTGAAGCGATCGAGCTGTTCGATGAGGGACTGGAGAACGGAGAGATCGCCGAAAGCGGCAGAATCCGGATAGGCCATGGACGGTGCAATCTGGAGTGTTTCAGGAAAGGGGCTGGCGTGAGGCCAACGGAATCTGGCCTGCGGTGATCGCCCAAACGAACGTTCCTTGGAACGCGTCCGGAAAGTACGCCAGCAAGTGCAGCATCGCGATTATCCCACCCGGAATGTTACCTCGCCTCTGGTTGGAGCGGCATGTCATGTGGGGTCCGCTACTTGTCATTCTATCACGTAACGGACTGAGGGATATGAAGAGGACTCATCGCTACCACCGTGCCAGCATCCTGGCATTGATGCTGTTGCCCATCCTGGCATCGGCCTGCATCATCGTTGTGGAAGAAGACGACCGGGACCGCCGGCGCTATCTCCACGGCTCGGAATGGTATCTGGAGGTAGTGTTCTACCGGACCCAGACCATTCAGGCTACTGATCGGAGTGTCCAGGTCGATTTTGCCGAAAACGGCGTGTTGTCCGGATCTGCCGATTGTGGCACGTTCTCCGGTTTCTACACACTCAATGAGAACGGCGGCATGGACGTCGATTCCATCGACCTGAGTGAGAATTGTGGTGGCCAGGGTGCCACCCAGTTGCTGGTCGATGGATTGCGTTCGGCGCGCACCTACGAAGTGGATGAAAATGTGCTTCGGATCGATACCGGAGACAATGGCTATCTGTCGTTCACGACAGAATGATGGCGGCACAGGGTCCGGTGCGCATTGTACCTGTCGCGCACCGGACCCACCGTCATTCATGCATGGATGTGGGATCGCTGGAACTTGCGGGGGCCTGAACCTGTGCGAAACGTCATTCACCGGATGACGTATATCGGGCAGAATCACCCCACGCCCCATGAGCGCCACGCATCTTTTCAGTGAACCCGACCGGCAACGCATCGCAGATGCTGTTGCAGAAGCCGAGTCCCGTACATCCGGAGAAATCGTACCGGTCGTCGTGCCGCGGTCCGGCTCCTACCCGTCGGCGCTCTGGAAAGCAGCCTTGATCGGTGTCATTCCGGGGTTGTTGATCCACGAATGGCTGGTGTTGGGAGCGGACGATTGGGGCATGTCTGTCTGGTCGGCGCAACTCATGCCGATCACGATGATTGCCGGGGCGCTCCTGTTTGCGGCAGCGGCCCACTTCATTCCTGCGGTGCAACGGGTCCTGATACCCGGATCCCGGCTCATCGAATCCGTACACGCCCGTGCCCAGCAGGCTTTCCTCGAAAATGAGGTATTCCAGACGCGCGAACGGACCGGCATCCTGCTTCTGGTATCTCTTTTCGAACACCGGGTTGAAGTACTCGGCGATTCCGGCATCAACGAAAAAGTGGATGCCGACGATTGGGCGGACGTGGTCACGGATATTGTCGCGGGCATCAAATCCGGCGCACCTACCGACGGACTGGTATCGGCCATTGATCGATGCGGTCGTCTGCTCGAGAAAGCCGGCGTGGAGCGTCGGGACGACGACACCGACGAACTGCCCAACGCTCCCCGCATCCACTGATCGGCAGGACTTCCTGCCACTGGGTGGGTAAAGGGGTTTTCCCTGCTTGACAAATGTGCCGGCACTGGTGACCTTCCGGGGCTGTCCGTCTGCCGTCACCCGTTCCTGGGAGGGCAGATGATGCATCCCGACCACCAACACCGACACATCATGTCATCGCAGACCCAATGCTCGCGTTTTCTCGCTGCCTTTGCGCGTCGAGCCTCCCTGATCCTGGTCGTTTTCCTGTTGGCCTTGCCCCGGCAGTCACCTGCCCAGCAGATAACAGCAGACGATTATGCCAGGGCCGAAGGCTTTCTTTCGTCCTATACCACGCCGCTCGTCATCGGAGATGAGGTGCGCGTAACCTGGCTGGATGAAGAACGGTTCTGGTACTCGGTGGATGTGAACGACGGCACGGAGTATTTCATGGTGGATGCCCGTCGGGGTGAAAAAGAGCACGCCTTTGATCACGCGGCGCTTGCACGGGCCGTCTCCGAGGTTGCCGATGAAACCTACTCGGCCCATACCATCCCGATCTCCGGTCTGGAGTGGAAGGGTGATGGGGAAATCACGTTCCAGGGGGAAGGAAAAGCGTTCACGTGTGATATCCGCCGATACCGTTGCGAAGCCGAAGAATCGGCCCGTCGTGGCGGAGCGGGCGAATTTGCCTTCCGCTTCGGCACTGATGTGCCGTCTCCCGATGGAAAGTGGGAAGCGTTCATTCGCGATCACAATCTGTGGGTCCGCAATACGGAAACGGATGAGGAGAAGGCGCTGACGGAGGATGGGGAAGAGTTCTTCGGCTATGCCACGAACAACGCGGGCTGGACAAAAAGCGATCGTCCCGTGCTGGAATGGTCCCCGGACTCCCGCAAGATTGCCACCTTCCAGCATGATGGTCGTGGCGTCGGTTTCATGCACCTGGTCAATACGCAGGTTGGCCATCCGGAACTGGAATCCTGGCAGTATCCGTTGCCGGGAGACAGCGTCATTTTCCGCATTGAGCGGGTCATTCTGGACGTGGAGTCAGGCGACATGGTGCGCCTGGACATGCCGGCCGACCAGCATCGTTCCACCATTACCGACCATGTGGCCTACCGCGGTGGTTGGGCGGACATCGACTGGACAGAGGATGGATCTGAAGTGGCCTTTGTTTCCAGCAGCAGGGACCACAAGGATGCGTGGCTCCGCATTGCGGATGCCGAAACGGGTGCGGTGACCGATGTCCTCCACGAGCACGAGGACACCTTCTACGAGTCGGGCGTCGGGGATATCAACTGGCGCTATCTGGAGGATTCCGACGAATTCCTGTGGTGGAGCGAGCGCACGGATTGGGGGCATCTATACCTTTACGATCGGGGCGGCAATCTGAAGAATGCCATCACCTCGGGCGACTGGTTGTTCGAACGCATCGTGCGACTGGACGAAGAGGCCCGCAAGATCTGGTTCATCGGTTCGAATCGGGAGCCCGGAGATCCATACTACGACTATCTCTATTCCGTCCATTTCGACGGATCGGACCTGCGGCTTCTGACCCCGGAAGCAGCTACGCATTCCGTGTCCTTCTCGCCGGATGGGGCGTACTTCATCGATACATATTCTGAGCCCCACGTACCACCGGTAACCGTACTGCGCTCTGCCGAAGGCGATCTGGTGATGGAGCTCGAGGAAGCGGACATCAGTCAACTGATTGCATCCGGGTGGCAGCCGCCCACGCCGGTCCATGTCAAGTCACGGGATGGCGAGACGGACATCTGGGGCTTGATGTATACCCCAACGCAGCTGGATGAGAACGGGTCATACCCGGTATTGAACTACGTCTATCCGGGGCCACAGTCCGGGTCCGTCGGATCACGCGCGTTCCGGGCTTCCCGCAGCGACAAGCAGGCCATTGCCGAACTGGGTTTCGTGGTCGTGGAAGTGGATGGCATGGGCACGCCCGGTCGGTCCAAGTCCTTCCACGAGTACTACTACGGCAACATGGGAGACAACACGCTGCCCGATCAGATTGCCGCCATCCGGCAGTTGGCTGAGGAAAACCGGTATATGGATGTGGACCGGGTAGGCATCTGGGGGCACAGCGGTGGCGGTTTCGCTACGGTCAGTGCCCTGCTGCGGCATCCTGACTTCTACAAAGTGGGAGTTTCGGGTGCGGGCAACCACGACAACCGTATGTACGAGGACGACTGGGGCGAGAAGTGGCAGGGACTGCTGGTCGAAAACGAAGACGGAACGACCAACTACGACAACCAGGCCAACCAGCTGCTCGTAGACAACCTGAAGGGCAAACTGCTCATTGCGCATGGCAGCATGGACTCCAACGTGCCACCCTACAACACGCTGAAGGTGGTCGAGGACCTGATGAATGCCAACAAGGATTTCGACATGTACATCTTCCCGAACAGCCGTCATGGCTTCCGCCAGGGCAATTTCTGGATGCGCAAGCGGTGGGACTATTTCGTACAACACCTGATTGGTGCTACGCCGCCCAAGGAATACACCTTCGGTGAGCGCGGACCGCGGCAAGCCATGTAGTTCTGGTCGCCTGGTTCGGATTGGTCTGTTGCGTGCGGGGTCGGCGAAGCCGACCCCGCACGTCGTTTTTGGTACCGACTCGTGGATCCTGATGGGCGTGTGGACCCGAAATAATGTAATGTGTGATATACAGGGTGTAACAAATAATTTACATCCCGTATAGAATGACGTACTTTTCAAACGGTAATCCACTCATTCACCCGTCAACACCATGTCCCGTCAAGAAGTCTATGCCTGGGCCGCCATCCTGTCCAATGTCGCATTCCTGCTGGTATACCTCGCTTTTGTTTTCGGCATTCCGTCCGCGCTGGCGGCGTACGAAGGTGATTTGACTACAGTACTGCTGTGGATCGTATTCATCGATCTGGTCTTTCAGTCGGTCATCACCATGCAGCAGCGCAAAGTCATGCGCGTTGAGAAGGATGAGCGCGATCGGCTCATTGAATCCAGAGGGTACAAAGCGGGATACCATGTTTTCATGGTGGCCATGGTGCTCCTCATCGGTCACCTTTTTGTTCAGGGTGAAATGGCTTCCTTTGCAGATCCAGTCTATCTGGCGCGAATGCAGTCGTTGCCGTTGCATTTTCTCGTCGTCATGCTCGTTGCAGGAACATCAGCCAAATCCATAGTCCAGATCCGGGCCTACCGGGCCGGATGAACAAAAGGTGGGCGATCCCATGGAAAAAACAAGCATATCCAATCATATCCGGCATCTGCGATTTCATGCCGACGAGATGACCCAGCAGGAGCTCGCGGATCGCATCGGAGCAACCCGGCAGACGGTGCATGCCATCGAGGCTGCCAAGTATGCTCCGTCGCTCGAGTTGGCCTTTCGCATAGCCCGGGTTTTCGGAAAAAGGGTGGAAGAGGTATTCGTCTATCCCGAGTCGCAGGACGGCACACGTCACGAGAAGTCCATGTATTGATTCCGAAGCGACCGACCACGGAGGGGCCCGGTAGTCGGGGGCACGGATTTCGTCACATGTCACATGTTTGCAGACGGATGCGGATTTCATACCATGATTCCTCATCGGATACGCACCACCTTCTGTGCCCCCGGGCACGTGACGAATTCCACACGCCAATCATTTTCCTGACATGAAACCGATCCAGACACCGGGTGCCATCAGCTGGCCCGAACTCATCACCTCAGACCTTGACGCTGCCGTTGCTTTCTACAAGGACGTCCTCGATTGGGACATGCAAACGATGCCGATGTCGTCAGGCATGTACGCCGTCGGTAGCGTAGCCGGTCAGCCGGCAGCCGGGATGATGAAACGGCCCGATGACAACATCCCGCCCTACTGGGGGGTGTACATCACCGTGCTGGATGTCCCATCCATCGTGTCCAGGGTCAAAGAGTTGGGCGGCACGGTGATCATGGATGCCTTCGAGGCGCCCGAGGTGGGCGTCATGGCCGTGGTTCAGGATCCCCAGGGTGCCGTGTTCAGCGTAATGGCCTACAAGGAGCCGGACCACGAAGCACATCAGCGTGAGTGGCGGGAGAACTACGGGCTGAAAGGCGCCTTTTCCTGGTACGAACTCAGGGTGCCTGATGCCGGGAAGGGGGCGACCTTCTACACGGAACTGTTCGGTTGGGATACACGCGTCGACATGATGGGGCAGGGGCCGTATCACGTCATCACGGTCGGAGGAGACGACATTGGAGGCATCCTGAGTGTCGACCCTGAGGAAATGCCGCCTCATTGGGGAGCCTATCTGACGGTGCTTGACCTGGACGATCACAACAAACGCGTCACCGCAGCGGGCGGGACCGTCATGTTCGATCCCATCGACGTGCCGGGTGTGGGACGTTTTTCGATGTTCCAGGACCCTCAGGGCGCCGTTCTGGCCGCCATGCAATACCAGATGCCGGAAGAGTAGACAGGGGAAAGGCGATCTGTTGCCCCTCGGGCTCTACAGGAAGCCGAGTTCCAGTTTGGCTTCCTCAGACATCATGTCCGGCGAGAACGGCGGATCGAACGTGATTTCAACCCGCGCATCTTCCACCACATCAAGCACGCGTACGCGCTGCTCCACCTGGCCCGGGAGAAATCCGGCAGCTGGACAGTTCGGCGTGGTCAGCGTCATCGTGACGAGAACCGTCCTGTCGGGATTGACCTGGATACCATAAATCAAACCAAGGTCATACACGTTGACCGGGATTTCAGGGTCGTAGACCGTCTTGATGGCCTCTACAACCTGCTCCTCGATCTGCTCATCCGTGAATTCCTTGGGCTGGGTAACCTTGACTTCCGTCTTGGGAAGGTCATCACTCTTTTTGTGAGCCAACGCGGAGTCGCCCGTCACGAAATGCCCGGAAGGTGTGGATCCGGCTGAGGGCTTGGCGTCTGTCTTCTTTGCGGATGCGTCATTCATGGCTTCTGGGATTTGCCGGTTCCGGCGTGCGTTCGTGCTGGGAAGAGATCAATTCGAGGATGCTGACCGGGCCGCGAGGGCGCCGGCGTAGAGCCGGATCTGTTTGATCATGGCGTCGAGACCATTCTTCCGGGTAGGAGAGAGGTGCTCCTTCAGTTCAAGTCTGTCCAGGAAAGCCAGATCGGCAGAAGCCACTTCGGCTGCAGGCGCGTCATTCACGACCCGGAGCAGGATGGCAATCAGGCCTTTCGTGATCTGGGCGTCCGAGTCGGCCTTGAAATGGACCGTGCCGTTGGCCTCGCCGGGCTGAAGCCACACCTGTGACTGACAGCCATGAATGCGGTATTCGTTGGTCCGGAAGGCTTCGTCCAGGGGTTCGAGCTCCTTTCCCAGATCGATGACGTACTGGTATCGATCCATCCAGTCGTCGAAGATCTCGAATTCGGATACGAGGTCGGATGCGCGATCGGTGAGCGTGTTCATGACAGCATGCCGGCTGCCCGCTCCAGACCAGCAGCCAGCCGGTCGATCTCTTCGCGGGTGTTGTAGAAGGCGAATGAGGCGCGTACCGTGCCCGGAATGCCGAAGCGTTTCATGAGGGGCTGCGTGCAGTGGTGCCCCGTCCGGACCGCAATGCCGAGGCGGTCAAGCACGCTGCCCACGTCGTAGGGGTGCGCATTCCCGAGCAGGAACGATATCACGGCTGCTTTCTTGGGAGCCGTTCCGATGATCCTCAATCCCTTGATGGATGCCAGCCGGGAGGTGCCGTACTCCAGCAGGTCCTGCTCGCGTGAGGCAATGAAATCCCACCCGAGTGCTTCCAGATAGTCCGCTGCAGCACCCATGCCGATGACGCCGGCAATATGAGGCGTACCGGCTTCGAACTTGTGCGGGATCTCGTTGAAGGTCGTACCGGCAAAGTCCACCTGCTCGATCATGTCGCCGCCGCCCTGCCATGGCGGCATGGCCTCGAGGTGCTCCGCCTTGCCGTACAAGACGCCAACGCCCGTAGGACCGAACATCTTGTGACTCGACAGGCAGTAGAAATCCACGTCCAGGTCCTTTACGTCGACCGGACCATGCGGCACCGCCTGTGCACCGTCCAGCAGTACCGGGATCCCCATGCCGCGCGCATCGGCAATGATGCGGCGTACGGGGTTGACCGTACCGAGTGAATTGGACACATGAACCAAGGCTACCAGCTTGGTGCGCTCCGAGAGCATGATCCGGAACTCTTCGATGTCCAGTTCGCCATCGTCCGTAACCGGCACGACCCGGAGCTTCACTCCGGTCCGCTCACTCAACAGCTGCCACGGAACGATATTCGAATGGTGCTCCATCTCGGAGACGATGATCTCGTCTCCAATGGACAGACCGTTTCCAAACGTCGAGGCAACGAGGTTGATGGCCTCTGTAGTCCCGCGCGTAAAAATGATCTCTCGCGTATCGTCCGCACCCAGGAACGAAGCCATGCGTGCCCGGGCGCCTTCGTAGGCGTCCGTGGCCAACTGACTCATGGTATGCACGCCGCGATGCACATTCGCATTCTCGGTGCGGTAGTACCGGTCCATGCGGTCCAGTACAGCCTGCGGCTTCTGCGCCGTTGCTGCGTTGTCGAAATAGGCCACTTCCTGCCCGTGGACTTCGGTTTGAAGAGCCGGGAATTGGGCACGGACGGCCCCGATGTCAGGATGGGTGGCCACGGACGGCGCAGCGGGTTGTGTCATCAGGATGCGTGTGCCTCCAGAAGCGAGTGCAGACGGGCGTAAAGATAGTCGCGTACCGGCTCCTGATCGATCAGATCCACAACGTCCCGGGCAAACGCTTCCAGCAGCAGGAGGCGTGCTTTCTCTGGCTTGATGCCGCGCGCACGCAGGTAGAAGAGGGCGTCTTCGTCCAGTTCGCCGGTCGTGGCGCCGTGGGAGCATCGCACGTCATCGGCATAGATTTCGAGCTCGGGCTTGGCGTACACGCTGGCGGAGCGATCGAGTACGATGCTCTTGGAGGACTGGTAGGCATTGATCTTCTGGGAATCCTGACGCACCAGGATCTTCCCGTTGAAGACGCCCGTGGCACTGTCGGCCACGACGCCCTTGAAGAGTTCGTTGCTTTCGCAGTTCGGCTTGGCATGGTCGACAAACGTGTGGTTGTCGATGTGCTGTGAGCCGCGAGCGATGTAGAGGCCGTTCAGGTGCGTTTCGCACTCTTCGCCGTCGGGCAGGAAGTGCAGGTTGTTGCGCACCATGCCACCGCCCAGCGTAATCGTGTTGGTCGCGTAGTGGCTGGATCCCTCCTGGTACACGTGCAGGCCGTTCACGAACGTGGACTGCTGACTGCGCTCGTAGATCAGGACATGATCGATGGAGCCTCCATCAGCCACGATCATCTCAGCGATACGGTTTTCGAAGGCCGAACTGCCTTCGGCATGACCGAAGCGCTCCACCAGGTTCAGGGACGCCCCTTCGTCGGCAACGACCAGAATGCGGGGCTGCACAAGACCCGACACCGATACCGTGTCATGATGGATGACGATGGGCGTATCGATTTTGGCGCCTGCCGCAGCGTGGATCAGGATCCCGTCTTCGGCCGCAGCGGCTGCCAGGGAGGAAAAAGCGTCCCGGTCAGCAACGAATGCACGCGACAGGTGATCGTTCACGAAAATGCGGTTGCCCTCGTAGGCGTCCACCAGGGAGCTGATGGTCAGACCTTCCGGCAGGGATTCAGGCACGCTGTCAAGAAGACCGTTGGTCGTGGACAGGTGGATTCCTTCCACGTCCTCCAGCTTCCGGTCCGCCTGGACCGTACCCGCCGAGTTCTCCAGCGACAGGTCGTCCGTCACGCGCTTGGCAACAGGCGTGTACTTGTACGCTTCGCTGCGCTTCGTGGGAAGGCCCATTTCCTTGAACGCACCGGCAGCCATGCGGCGGGCCGAGGCCCATCCGTTGCCACCATTGGCGTCCTGACGCTCCAGACGGGCGTTGATTTCTTCGATGAGTTTCTGTTCGATCTGCACGATCTCTTCGGTCCTGGTGAACGGTTGGATAGGGTCAGGTTCAGACAGTCTGGCCGGCATCGGCCTTGATCCAGTCGTACCCTTTCTCTTCGAGTTCCAGGGCAAGCTCCTTGCCGCCGGACATGACAATCTTGCCGTCCACGAGGACGTGCACGAAGTCAGGAACGATGTAGTCCAGCAGGCGCTGGTAGTGGGTGATGACCACGAACGCGCGGTCGTCGCCACGCAGGCCGTTGACGCCGTCGGCCACGATGCGGAGGGCATCGATATCCAGGCCGGAATCGGTCTCATCCAGGATGGCGAGTTTCGGGTCCAGCATGGCCAGCTGGAAGATTTCATTGCGCTTCTTCTCGCCACCGGAGAAGCCTTCGTTGACCGAGCGGGCTTTCAGCGAGGGATCCAGGTGCACGAGGGCAGCCTTTTCCTTCATGAGCTTCAGGAAGTCGCCGGCGGACAGTGGATCCTGTCCCTTGTGCTCACGCACCGAATTGACCGCCTGCTTCAGGAAGTTGGACATGGAGACACCCGGCAGCTCGACCGGGTACTGGAATGCAAGGAACAGGCCTTCACGGGCCCGTTCGTCGGTTTCCATTTCCAGCAGGTCTTCGCCATCGAAATCGATGGACCCTTCGGTCACTTCATAATCCTCGCGTCCGGCCAGTACCGAGGCGAGGGTGCTCTTGCCGGATCCGTTCGGACCCATGATGGCATGGACTTCGCCGGCGTTGACCTGCAGGTCGAGGCCTTTCAGGATTTCCGTGCCGTCTTCTTCGATGCTGGCGTGGAGGTTCTTGATCGTGAGCATGGTCGTGTCTTTCAGTGGTGTAGGTGGGGCGTGGTTGTTTCGCCGGGTCAACCGACGCTTCCTTCAAGTTCGATGGCCAGCAGGTTCCGGGCCTCCACAGCAAACTCCATGGGGAGCATGGCCAGGATTTCCTTTGCAAAGCCGTTGACGATGAGTTTGATGGCGTCCTGCTCGCTGATGCCGCGCTGCAGGCAATAGAAGATCTGGTCTTCGCCGATTTTCGAGGTCGTTGCTTCGTGCTCGACCTTGGCCGTCGGGTTGTTGATCTCGAGGTAGGGGAAGGTGTGCGCACCGCAACGATCGCCCAGCAGCATGGAGTCGCACTGGCTGAAGTTGCGCGCATTTTCGGCGCCGCGGTTGACCTTGACCAGGCCGCGGTAGGAGTTCTGACTGTTGCCAGCCGAAATACCCTTCGAGATGATGGTCGACGTCGTGTTCTTGCCGATGTGGACCATCTTGGTACCCGTGTCGGCCTGCTGCTTGCCTTTCGTGAAAGCAACCGAGTAGAATTCGCCGACCGAGTTGTCGCCCTTCAGGATGCACGAGGGGTACTTCCAGGTGATGGAAGACCCCGTCTCGAGCTGGGTCCAGGAGATCTTGGACCGGTCGCCAGAACAGATGCCTCGCTTGGTAACGAAGTTGTAGATCCCGCCGACACCTTCGCTGTTGCCGGGATACCAGTTCTGGATGGTGGAGTACTTGACTTCAGCGTCGTCGTGCGCCACGATTTCGACCACAGCAGCATGCAGCTGATTTTCATCGCGCTGCGGCGCCGTGCATCCCTCGAGGTAGGACACGTACGAGTCTTCGTCCGCCACTATGAGGGTGCGCTCGAACTGGCCCGTTCCGGCTTCATTGATCCGGAAGTAGGTGGAGAGCTCCACTGGGCATTTGACGCCCTTGGGTATGTAACAGAAGGAACCGTCCGAGAAAACGGCCGAGTTCAGGGCGGCAAAGAAGTTGTCTGTATGCGGGACGACGCTGCCCAGGTACTTCTTGACCAGCTCCGGGTGGTTCTGGACGGCCTCCGTGAAAGAGCAGAAGATGATGCCGTTCTTGTCCAGTTCCTCGTTGAACGTGGTGGTCACAGACACCGAGTCCATCACGACATCCACCGCGATGCCCACAAGGCGCTCCTGTTCAGCCAGAGGAATCCCGAGACGATTGAACGTGTCGATGATCTCCGGATCGACCTCATCGAGGGAGTCGTATTCCGGCTTTGACTTGGGAGCCGAGTAGTAGGAGATGGCCTGGAAGTCGATCGGGGGGATGTCCAGGTGGGCCCAGTCCGGGATGCCGTCGCCTTCCTCAAGCAGGGACAGGAAGTGGCGGTATGCTTTCAGTCGCCATTCCAGGAGCCACTCGGGTTCGTTCTTCTTGGCCGAGATGAACCGGATCGTGTCCTCGGAAAGCCCTGCCGGAGCCTTGTCGGACTCGATGTTGGTTGTAAATCCGTACTTGTATTCGCTCTTGGCTACTTCGTGAAGCAGCTCGGTTCCGTTTTCACTCATGGGTGTGGCGTCGGGGGGGTGCGTGTTCGGGGTGGTGCGCCGACCGGATGTCGATCCGTTCAGATCAATCGAAATGAACGGTTGGGATTTCTTGTTTGGATCGAATCTAAATAAAGGCCGGGTCGCAGGATTGGTTTCGATCAGGAAACAGAATGGACCCAGTCTTCACAGAGCCTCGGCGCTCCCCGAGGGAACAGCCATGAAGCTCGTGATTACGCTCTTGGAATGAGTGCGCGGGGCAAGTGGATCATTACACGGTGGGGCGTGGATCGATCTGCCTTTCATGCATCCTTCGCACCTTGTTTCCAGTCCTTCATACATCCCGACGCAAACCATGGAAACCGCTGCCGAACAAATGATCCGGATTACCGACGCGGCCCTCGCCAAGCTGCGTGAGACGGCTGGCAATGAATCGGTTGATCTGGGAAGCACGTTCCTGAGGATTGCCGTCGTGCCCGGAGGCTGTTCCGGCCTGACCTACGACCTGGGATGGGATACGCAGGCAACCGATAAAGACGAACGGTTGACCCTGGACGCCTTCAATGTTGTCATTGACCCGCGCAGCGCGGTCTACCTTTCCGGCTCCACACTTGATTTCAGCGATGGCCTGGAAGGGAAAGGATTCCATTTCCACAATCCGCAGGCTGTCCGCAACTGCGCGTGCGGAGAGAGCTTCGGGCTGTAAGATCTCCTTGATCGGGAGATCGCCGCGGCTATCCTTCCGCCTCGGAAGCGTCGCGCTCGAACGCGATGACATCGCCTTCGAGAATCCCCTTGGAATCGCTGTAGCCGGCCTCGACTTCCAGAACGTACTGGGCAGGACCATTGGAGGGAATGGTCTCGGTACGCATAGGCTGGATATACTTGGAGATGCTCTGGACCGTGCCGTCCGAGCGGACAAAGATCAGATCAAGAGCCAATCGCGTGTTGGCCATCCAGAATCCCTGCTCGGTTTCCTGCTCGAAGATGAACCACATTCCGGAATCCTCGGGCAGACCATCGCGCTGCATCAATCCCCTATTGCGAGAGGAATCGGTGTCTGCAATCTCGATGTCGAGGTTCAGATAGACCTCATCATCCCGACTGATGGTCAGGGTTCCGTCTTTCCGGAATGGAATGTTGACCTGGGTCTCTTCCGGCTGGGAAGGTTCTTCGGCAGGAGGGGAGCCGCAAGCGGTCAAAGTGGCCGCAACGAGCAGGAGGGCGAGAATTCGGGTCATGATTCCGTGTCGGTGTCGAAGGTCTGTCGGCGCCAGGTGATGCGATCGTCTTCCGTAATCCCATAGCGATCGGTGAATCCCGCGCGCACTTCCACGACGAACTGGGCCGGTCCCGTGGACTCGATGAAATCCTCGGAATAGGGTGTGGTGCGTTTCACGATGTTGACGATCTTTCCGTTGGCATCGACGAAGATGATGTCCAGTGCCAGCGGCGTGTTCTTCATCCAGAACGAGCGCATGGACTCTTCGGCATCCACGAACAGCATGCCTCCCCGGTCCGGCAGTGATCTCCGGTACATCAGCCCCTGGGCTTGTTCTTCCTGTGTTTCTGCCAGTTCGATGATGATCCGGGAGATGATGCTGCTGTCCGGACGAACAAAGTCGAGCACGCCCTCTGGTGTGAACGCGATATCGGTCTGCACGGCGCTGTTCTCTGTGTCTTCGGAGGTACAACCCGACAGGCCCAGGAAAGTGGTTGATACCAGCGCCAGGACGATCAGCCGGGCAGGAGTCGTGCGGTTACGGTATCGCATACGGTTTTTCCGAGGTCGGTCAGTCGGACAGTGTGATTGCGGATGGGCTGGATGAACCCGCTGGATTCCAGATCGGCCAGATCGTCGACCCGTTCCAGCAGCAGGTCAACGCCATACCGGGATTCCAGTTCTTCGAGGTCCAGCCCGTCGGCTGTCCGAAGGCGCAGCATGACGAATTCGTCTGCCAACGAGTCGAGGGTCAGTCGTTCCTTTTCGTCAACGGGCGCCACATGTTGCGTCAGCAGCGCCTCGTATCGGCGGATATTCCGGACGTTGGCCCATCTGGAGGCAGGCATGGCCGACCACCAGAAGGAGTGGGCGGATGGACCGAATCCGAGATAATTGGCATGTGTCCAGTAGCGGTGGTTGTGGACGGCGCGGTGACCGGGACGGGCAAAGCTGGAGATCTCGTAGTGTTCGTACTCCCGTTCGCGCAGATACTCCATCGTGAATCGGAACTGGTCGCTCATGTCCTCATCGGAAGCCGGTTCGACAAGCCCCCGATTCACTTTGTTCATGAGCGGAGTGCCATCTTCTATGGTCAAGCCGTAGGTCGAGATGTGCGGTACATCCATGGACGCGGCAATCTCCAGATTGGCTGACCAGTATTCGGGAGGCTGATCCGGCAGTCCGAAAATCAGGTCGATGGAAAAGTTGTCGTAGCCCCCTTTCCGTACCGATTCCACGACCGAGCGGGCCCGGGCGGCATCGTGTACCCGATTCATGAAGCGGAGGTCGTCTTCGAAGAACGACTGGATCCCGATGCTCAATCGATCAATCCCCAGAGCACGGATGGCCGCCAGATACTCAGGTGTGACATCCTCGGGGTTGACCTCGATCGTCGTTTCTTCGACGTTCGAGCAATCGAAGCTTTCGTTCAACGTCTCGATGATCTTGCCGAGGTCATCCGGATGCAGGAGCGAAGGCGTTCCGCCGCCGAAATAGATGGTGCCGACGGGGTCGCGTGACGAGTAGGCGGATGCCCGCAACCTGATCTCGGTGCAGACTGCCTCCACGAATGACGTGTGGCTCTTGGCGGTCGTCACGAAATAGAAGTCGCAGTAGGTGCACCGCTGCGAGCAGAACGGGATGTGGACGTAGATTCCGGTCAAGGAAGAAGAAGCCCCTCAGCGGGCCGTGCAATTGGGGCGATGGGGTTCGGGTGGTGGTGCGGTCCCGATCGGAACCGGCTAGAATATGACGCCGATCCGGAACGGAATGACACCAGCCACCTTGTCGGCACCGATGATCAGGGCCGGCGCGACTTCATAGAACAGGACCGACTCCCTCAACGGCTTGACCCAACCGACGCCGACGTGCAGCGTGGGCCCAGTCAAGGTATCCCCGCTGTCGGAAGGGTCGATGTATCCGCCGATTCCGGTCAGTAGGTAGGGCGCCTTTTCCACGCCGGGCAGTGTCACGATGAGTGATGCCTGGGGGTCGATGATCCATGTGGCATCGTCACGGCCTCCGAGAATGAATCCGGTCAGTCCGGCATCCAGGGCAAAAGACAGATCGGCATTGATGGGCGTGGAAAGTCGCCCCCGGAAGCCCATGCCGAAGCCGTTGTCTGCGCTCAGGAGGGTGTTGAATCCGAGTCCGAACCGGGCGTCGGCCAACTGAGCCCGGGCATCAGGCGTACCGATCGCCAGGGCTGCTGCAAAAAGCAGCGTAATCACGATACGAAGGGGCTGTTTGCGCGAAAAAGGCATGGGGTTGCCGGGATGATTTCGGTTTGAAGGCGGCGGGGCGCTTTGTACCTTGCGGCCCTGTCGGGGGCTTGTCGGGAATCAAGATCCGCGGGCGCCCCTCATGCAGCCTCAAAATAGAAAAAAGCGCAATTCGGTCGATGAAATTCTGTGTGTGTATCAAGCAGGTGCCGGATGTACAGGCCGCGGTCCAGACGGGTCGCATGGTCCTGAACGCCTACGATGCCTCTGCGGTGGAAGAAGCGTTGGTCCTGAATGCAGCGAATGGGGATCCGGTTGACCTGGTTCTGGTCGGTGCGGCATCGGCCACGGAGACGATAAGGAAGGCCCTGGCCATGGGCGCATCGGATGCCAGTCACCTCGTCACGAACGGTGATGCCGATTCGCACGCTGTTGCCTCCCTGTTGGCGACCCATTTCGAGGGGCATGATTACGATGTCATCCTGACGGGCAAGCAGAGCCAGGACACCGATGCAGGATTGGCAGGAAGCATGCTGGCCGAACGCCTCGGTCTTCCGTACGCAACCAACGCCGTCGGGCTGGCTGTGGAAGGAAATCAATTGATCGTGACGCGGCAAGGCGACTCTGGCCAGGAAATCATTGCGCTGGACACACCATGTCTGGTCACCTGCTCAAACGACATGAACAATCCGCGCATTCCCGCACTGAAAGGAATCATGGCGGCCAAGCGCAAGCAGATTGCGACCGAGGAAATATCGCTTCCAGCTTCCCGTACCACCGTTTCCGGTATGATGGACCCACCGGGACGGGAGCCGGGCATCAAACTGGAAGGAGAGCCCGATGAGATGGTAGCCGATCTGGTTCGCCGTCTGGACGCTGAGGCCGGCGTCATCTGAGTCCTGGCCGGGAGTTCTCCCGCTGTCGGGTTGTTCGATCAGAAAATCAGTGTTGACCACATCATTTCCATGAGTTCGATTCTTGCTCTCTGTTCCGTTCAGGACGGTCGTATCAAACGCAGTTCACTTGAAGCCATGTCGCGCGCCCGCCAGGTGGCGGTGGACAACGGGATGGCTCTTGAGGGCGTCATTCTGGGTTCGAATGCTTCTTCACTGGTGGCTGAAGCCGCACAGTACGGAGCAGCGCGCGTACACACCGTGACCAATCCGGTACTGGATGCCCACCTGAATGCCCCGGTCATTGCCGCGCTGGACACCGTGTTGAAAGCAGTTCAGCCGCGCATGCTGGTTGCCGCATCCACGGAAGCCGTGAAGGATATCCTCGGGGCTCTGGCGGTCCGTTCGGATGCAGCCGTCCTGCCGGATGTAGCCTCGTTTGAACTCAGTGGTGATACCGTTTCATGCCAGCGCCCGGTCATGGCCGCCAAGAAACTGGCGACCACCAGCTCGGCGCATCCATTGGTGTTCGTGTCCGTTCGTTCGGGTTCGTACGAAGCCACGGAAGCACCTGCACAGGGTGAGGAAGTCGCCGTTCCATTCGATTTCGATGCCTCCTCGTTGGGCATGACCCTCAAGGAGATCGTCTCGCAGGCAGGAGATACGGTGGATCTGTCTGAAGCCCGGGTCGTCGTGGCCGCTGGCCGCGGTGTACGGGACGAAGAGGGCCGGGCCCTCGTCCAGGAACTGGCTGACATCACCGGGGCAGCTATCGGTGCCTCTCGTGCGGTTGTCGAAACGGGTCTTTTCCCGGCAACGGCCCAGATTGGCCAGACAGGCAAGGTTGTGTCGCCGGACCTTTACTTTGCCATCGGCATTTCGGGCGCGGTGCAGCACACGGCCGGCATGGCCAACAGCCGCATCATCGTGGCCATCAACAAGGATGCCGATGCGCCCATCTTCGATCTGGCCACCTATGGCCTTGTTGGAGACTGCTTCAAGATCCTGCCGCTTCTCAATGCAGCGCTGAAAGAGGCCATGGCCTGAGACAGGCCCCACGAAGAATCCCCATCATGTTGAAGGGCGACTGTCGCCCATCCTCGAACGTTCGGAAACGACATGGAAGAGAAGTTTGATTGCATCATCGTGGGAGGGGGGATCGCCGGGCTGAGTGCCGCCATGACGCTGGCACGGGCCGATGCCCGTTTCCTCCTGATTGAACGCGGAGAATTCTGCGGTGCCAAGAATGTGTCCGGGGGCGTCTTGTGGGGCAGTGATCTGGCCCGCCTCGTGCCGGAGTACTGGAAGGAAGAGAGCGGATTCGAGCGTTTCGTTTCGCATCGACGTCTCACGTTCATGGACGATCAGTCGGCCTTCAGCGTGGACTTCAAGTCGGACCATTTTTCCGAGGCCCCGTATACGGGCGTCACCGTCCTGCGCGCGGTATTCGACGCGTGGCTGGCCGGCAAGGTACAGGAAGCCATCGACAACAGTGCGCACCCGGACGAGTCCTTCCTGGCAACGGACATCCTGGTAGAGGAGGTGATTCAGGAAGACGGCCGGGTGACGGGCATCCGCTCCGGCGAGGAAGTCTTCCATGCCGATTGCGTCATCATTGCCGAGGGAGTGAACAATCTCCTGACCCGCCAGATCGGTCTGGAAAAAGAATACGTGCCCGGGGACCATGTGGCCGTGGGCGTCAAGGAAGTGCTCAAACTGGATGCCGCACGTCTGGCGGATCGTTTCCAGTTGAATGGCCGATCCGGCCTGACCAACGAGTTCGTCGGCGCTTGCTCCGATGGCGTGGAGGGCGGTGGATTCCTCTACACCAACCAGGACTCCATTTCGCTTGGCCTGGTGCTGGGCATGAATGACCTTCGGGACAAGGGAAAGACCCCGTATGATGTCCTGAATGGCTTCAAGGCGCATCCCGTCATCGCCGACATGATCCGCGATGCCGAAACAGTCGAGTACTCGGCACATGTCGTGTCGACGGGCGACATCAAGGGCATGCCATCCGAGATATTTGCCGACGGTGTCATGATTGCAGGAGAAGCAGCCCACTTGCTGCTCAATGCCGGAAAAGCCATCCAGGGCATGGATTATGCGATGCGAAGCGGCATCCTGGCAGCCGAGACGGCCATCGAGGCGAAGAAGAGCGCGGATTTCAGCGCGAGCATGCTGGGCAACTATCGAAAGGCACTGGAGAACAGCTATGTGCTCCAGGATATGCGCTCCTTCCAGGATGCCGTGCATCTGCTGCATCGACAGGAAATGTTTTCTACCGTGCCCGACCTGATCTGCGACTTCGGTCGTCAGTTCTTTACGGTGGACAGCCAGCCCACGCCCAAGGCATCTGCCATGATGCGGGCCGCCATCAAACGGCACGCATCGTATTGGGACCTCGTCAAGTTGGGGCTCAAAGGAGCGAAAGCCCTCTAGGTCGATCCGGCCCATCCAGACTCAACCACACACTCCGAATCCTTCAAGACGATGAGCGAACGCAGCGGACTGACGGTAGCCGAACGACTGGGAATGGTCAATTACCGGAACCAGGGGCGCTCGGATGCACGGGCCCATATCGAAGTGGATACCGATATCTGCAACTCGACGTGTCCCCACAAATGCACGACGCGCGTGTGTCCGGCCAAATGCTACACCCTTGACGAACAGGGGAATGTGCACTTCCAGTTCGAGGATTGCATTGAGTGCGGTACGTGCCTGTACGCGTGCGATCAGGGCGCAGTCACGTGGCGTTTCCCGCACCCTGAAGAGGGCAGGGGTGTCAACTGGACCCTCGGCTGAGTCCGGGTCAAAACGATGGAAAATGATGCGGGCCGGCACCTGATGGTGCCGGCCCGCAGTCGTTTTCAGGCTGAAAAGGTTTTACTTCGTGTCCTCTTCGGCAGGCTCATCCTTTTCAGGGGCCTCGTCTTTGGCGGAATCATCCTTCGTGGCTTTGGCAGCCTTTTTTGCTCCGCCTTTCTTCTCCGGGGCCACATCGTCCTTGGACTCCTCTGCCGCGTCGGGTTGTTCGTCTGACGTCTCGTCGGTTTTTTTCTTGGCCGCCGCTTTCGTCTTCTTCTTGCGGAAGGACAGCTCGCCGGTGTCCTTCTTCTCGTCGTAGGAGATGACCAGCGTGTCGTTCTCGCCCAGATCATGACCGAGGATGGCTTCTGCCATGGGGTCCTCGACATACTTCTGGATGGCGCGACGAAGCGGTCTTGCGCCGAACTTGGCGTCGTACCCCTTTTCGACGAGGAATTTCTTGGCCGTGTCCTCGAGCTCCACCGTCACGCCGACTTCGAGGGCCCGTCCGAACAGTTCGGCTGCCATGAGGTCGATGATCTCGTGGATGTGCTTCTTCTCCAGCGGATGGAAGACGATGACGTCGTCGATGCGGTTCAGGAATTCGGGGTTGAAGACGCGCTTGAGGGCATCCTCGACCGTCGACTTCATGGTTTGATAGTTGAATTCTTGATCGCCGTGCGAGAATCCAATGCCTTTGCCCAGATTCTTAATGTCCCTGGCCCCGATGTTCGAAGTCATGATGATGATCGTATTGCGGAAGTCCACCTTGCGGCCCAGACCGTCGGTCAGAAGACCATCGTCGAGGACCTGGAGCAGGATGTTGAATACATCCGGGTGGGCTTTCTCGATCTCATCGAGGAGGACCACGGAGTAGGGCTTGCGGCGGACTTTCTCCGTCAACTGGCCGCCTTCTTCGTAGCCCACGTATCCAGGAGGCGCACCGACCAGGCGAGAGACGGAGAATTTCTCCATGTACTCACTCATGTCGACGCGGATGAGCGCATCCTGGGAGTCAAAGAGATACTGCGTCAGTTTCTTTGCCAGCTCGGTTTTTCCAACACCGGTAGGGCCGAGGAAGATGAAGGAGCCGATGGGGCGCTTGGGATCCTTGAGTCCGGCACGTGTGCGGCGGATAGAGCGCGCCAATTTTCTGATGGCGTCATCCTGTCCGATGACCTGACCCTGCAACTCGATCTCCATGTTGAGGAGCTTCTTGGTCTCGGGCTCGGAAATCTTGTCGACCGGGACGCCCGTCATCATGGCAACGACTTCGGCGATGTCCTGGGGACCGACGTCGTGGATTTCGCTTTCCGCTTTCTCTTCCCAGTCCTTTTTGGCCGCTTCCAGTTTCTCGAGCAGCTTCTTCTCCTTGTCCCGGAGTTGAGCCGCTTCCTCGAACTTCTGGCTCTTGACGACCTGATTCTTCTCCTCACGGACAGCTTCGATGTCGGCTTCGAGCTTCACGATCTCCTCGGGCACCTTGATGTTGTTCAGGTGCACGCGGGCGCCGGCTTCGTCCAGGACATCGATGGCCTTGTCCGGCAGGTAGCGGTCCGTGATGTAGCGATCGGACATCTTGACCGTCAGTTCAACGGCTTCGTCCGTGTAGCGCACATTGTGATGCTGCTCATATTTGTCGCGGATGTTGCGCAGGATCTCCACGGTTTCCTCCGGCGAGGCCGGATCAACCAGGATCTTCTGGAAACGACGATCAAGCGCACCGTCTTTCTCGATGTGCTGACGGTACTCATCCAACGTGGTGGCGCCGATGCACTGGATCTCACCACGGGCCAGGGCCGGCTTGAACATGTTCGAGGCATCCAGGCTGCCCGATGCGCCGCCGGCACCTACGATGGTGTGGAGTTCGTCGATGAACAGGATGACGTCGGGGCTCTTCTCAAGCTCGTTCATCACCGCTTTCATGCGCTCCTCGAACTGACCGCGGTATTTCGTGCCGGCAACGAGTGCCGCCAGGTCCAGCGTCACGATGCGTTTGTCGAACAGGACGCGGCTGACCTTCCGGCCCACGATGCGCATGGCCAAGCCTTCGGCAATGGCCGTCTTGCCCACGCCCGGCTCACCGATCAGGACCGGGTTGTTCTTCTTGCGACGAGAGAGGACCTGGGCAACGCGTTCGATTTCCTCTTCGCGTCCAACGACCGGATCGAGTTTGTCTTCCTCTGCAAGCGAGGTAAGATCGCGACCGAAGTTGTCCAGGACAGGCGTCTTGCTCTTGTCGCCCTTGCCCTCACGGCCTTTGCCACTGGAGCCGCGGCCTGAACCGGAGGAAGAACCCTTGCCACCTCCACTCGACGGGGAACTGGCACTGGCACGCGTAGCCGGCGCCTTGCCGCTGATGATGGTGTCCAGTTCGGATCGGACGGCGTCGTAGGTGACGGAGAAACCCTGCTGAAGGATCTGTGCGGCCAGATTCTCGTCATCCCGGAGGAGGGAAAGCAGAAGATGCTCGGTGCCGATGACATCGCTCTTGTAGAGCTTCGCTTCGAGGTAGGTGATCTTGAGGACTTTCTCGGCCTGCTTGGTCAGCGGGATGTTGCCCACCGTGAGGGTGCCGCCGGTGCTGCGGACGGTATCCTCAATGGATTTCTTGAGTTTGAAAAGGTCGCATCCCAGATTGCGGAGGATCTTCACGGCAATGCCTTCGCCTTCGCGGATGATGCCAAGGAGGAGATGCTCCGTGCCGATGTAGTCATGGCCCAGACGAATGGCCTCTTCTCGGCTGTAGGAGATGACGTCGCGGACACGATTTGAAAAGTTGCCTTCCATAAGGGTCAGGTGGTGCCGGAGCAGTCTGTGGATCCGACCAGTGCGAGGTGCCAGGACTTCCGCTTGTCAGCGACAGCCCTGGGTGAAGGGTGGGTTGGCTCAGGCCGAAAAGCTGGAGCCGCAACCGCAGGTGGCCGTGGCGTTCGGGTTGTCGAAGGTGAACCCGCGCGCATCGAGACCATCCTGGTAGTCGACCGTGGTGCCCATGAGGTAGAGCCCATGCCGTTTGTCCATGAATACGTGGATGCCGTCCACTTCGAACTCGATGTCGTGGTCACGCTTGCGATCGAAGCCGAGGATATAACTCATGCCTGAGCACCCGCCGCCTTTGGCTCCTACGCGAAGGTGGTAGCCTTCCGGGATGTTCTTGGTGGACATGATTTTGCGGATCTCGTCCGCAGCACGCGCCGTGAGGGAAACGGGACCGGTGCTTTCGACCGTTCGCTCGGTCGTGGTATCTGCTGCAACAGTGCTCATGTAACAGAATGCCGCTCAGGCCTGTCTGGATGGATGATACTGGTGTCGTGCAACGATACCAGTCAGGGGCTGTTCCGCTCTGACGGTCCCCGCGTCGGGACGGGATTCCGCTCCTGGAAGGGATGGAGATTCTGATTCACGCGGTAGGTCCCACGTTCCCCGTTGCGCGGCTGCGGTCCAGGATCAGGATGCTTTCCGTTTGAGGTAGCGCACCATGGCTTTGGACATGACGATGGCGGCCGGAGCCATGGCGCCTTCATCGATATCGAACCGGGAATCGTGCAGGACATGGGCCGTCTCCGGACTGTTGCACGTGCCCACGCGGATGAGTGCACCGGGAGCAAGGTCCAGATAATGGGCAAAATCCTCGGCCCCCATGCTGGGTACGGGAATGTTGAAGATGGCGCCTTTGCCATGCTCTTCCTCGATCGTCTCCCGCATCACATGGATCAGTTCTCCATCGTTGATGACAGGCGGTGATCCCAGGTCGAAGTCCACCTCGACACGGGCGCCGTGGCCTTCACCGACATACTTGGCTGTCCGTTCAATCTGCTGCTTGAAGACAGCGCGGTCGTCATTGGCCGTGCAGCGGAACGTACCGCCGAATTCGGCTTCCTCCGGAATGACATTGTACGCCTCGCCCGCGTGGACCCGGCAGATGGCGATGACCGCCGGCTTGCGGGGATCCGAGATACGGCCCAACATCTGGTACAGGTCCGACATGATCTGGGAGGCAATCCAGATGGGGTCCGTGGCCTGGTGGGGACGGGCAGAGTGTCCCGTGGAACCCGCAATGACCCGAACGCGGAACCGGTCGGCGGACGCCGTAACCGCTCCCGTCATGAGTCCGAAACGACCGGAATCGACGGTAGGATCTACATGGGAGGCGTATACGGCAGATACATCCTCCATCACACCATCCCGGATCATCAGGGGGGCGCCGCTCGGAATACCTTCCTCGTTGGGCTGGAAGAACACGCGGACGGTACCATGGATGTCGTCCCTGTGGTGATCCAGGTAGACGGCTACGCCTATGGCCATGGCGGTATGCGCGTCGTGTCCGCACAGGTGGGCGATGCCCTTGTTGCGTGAACGATAGGGTACGTCGTTCTGCTCGGTGATCGGGAGGGCATCGATGTCGGCGCGGTAGGCCACCATCGGTCCCGGATGATCACCCTTGATATCCACGTACAGGCCCGTCTCGGCAACCGGCCCGTGAACCGTCAAGCCGTGCGTTTCGAGAACGGCCCGGATGAAGCGGGACGTGTTGAACTCGTGCAGGCCGAGTTCGGGATGCTGGTGGATGTGACGTCGGACCCGGGTCAGCAGGGTGGCCAACTGCTGTGGCTCTGTCAGATCGCCCTCGAGCGCTTCTTCAACTACGGCGGTGGCTTCTTCGTTGGGTACGGTCAGGGACATGGAGTGGCAGAATGGAAGCGGTTCCGGAAGTGCGTCAATCGTTGCGCTGTATGCAGGACACTCAAGGCCGTGCCGGATGGATTCCGGTTGGCCCGTGTCTGCGCAGAATCCCTTCTATACGAAGGGTCACCCGATGGGTTCTTGGCAACGGTACAACACTCAGACCATGCCCCATCGCTTGCGGAAAAACCACTCCAGACTGAGGAGCAGCAGGATGACGATCAGGAAAGGATAGCGTTGCCAGAGTCGGATCTGTTCGAGCGAAGACTCGGTCATCGGTTGGAATCCTGCGCTGCCCCGGATGGCAGCCTCCAAGCCAGCCGGATCGTCTGCCATGACCATGACCCCGCCCGAGCGGACGGCAATCTGCCGAAGGAGATCAAAGTCGGCCTGGGTGCGGCGGAACTCGAGGGTACGTCGCCCGATGGAGAAGGAACCGGTGTCGGTCCCCAAGTCCTGTTCATCGCGCTGGGCCGTAGCCGCGTAGGTATACGTGCCGGCGGGGAGAGCACCGATATCGAGGGCGTAGCGTCCGTTGCCCCGGGGCTGCATTTCGTACGGGAAAACCTGCCCCTGAGGACTGGTCAGTTGGACAGAAAGCGCAGCATCGGAGACGGGGCGCAGCGCCTCGTCATAGACTTCGCCTCGCAGGATGACGGCATCGCCTTCGGCAAAAGACGACTCCGTGGGTTCGACACGCACCAGGCGATCGTCATCGGTCGCATACAGCCACTGGACGAGATTGGCCACCAGCTGTTCGAACCGCACGGCATCGGGCTCCAGATCTTCCGGTACGAGTGTCCATCTCCAGAATCCGTGGGCGGTAAGTGCTGCGGTTTTGACCTGTCCGCGACGCATGACGGCCAGAACCGGGTCCGGCAAGGCGATGCCCCGGATCTCTGAAGTGGCGAGTACGGTGGCACCGGCGGCCGCTTCCCACTGACTCTCGCTCAGGGAGAGGGGAGGCAGTCTGCGCCAACGGCTTCCGTCGCGTCGGTCGTCGATATCGAAGATGGCGTGGGAAGCGGCCGCCGGTGTCTGCTGGATGGTGCCATCAATGAATGTTGACCGGACGGTACCGAGTTGAACGGGCAGCAATCCACCAAAACTCTCCTGCAGGCGGATGGGGTTGCTGGACCGGTCGTGAACATACAGCAGGGGCGTTCCTGAGCCGACAGCGTCCGTCACGATCCGTGCTTCGTCCGGGCGGGTCGATGCCCCGGGGAAGCCTACCGCCAGGATCAGGTCGAAGTCCTCAAGGTCGGCAGGGAAGTCCCCTTCGTGCCACGTGCCATCCGCCTTCTGGGTCCGGACCGTCAGAGTGGCGGTGTCATCCACGGAAAGCAGGCGGGAAAGGGCCGAAACATCGGGCGAAGGGCCACCAGCCAGCAGGAGGATGGACTTCTTCTGATCGAGAACCCGCACATCCAGCCGGGCTTCGTTGTTCCGGTAGGTTGCCTCGTCGTCGTATCGGGAGATGACCACGCGCAGGTCCCGGCGCCCCGGCTCTCCGGACTCGAAACTCAGTTCTACCGATGTTTCGGATCCAGATGGGGGAAGGGTTGCACTGGCATTCGACAGTATGGCGCCGTTTTCGATGAGGGTGACCTGCAGGGGGCCCGATTCAACACCGTCGTTCCGGATACGGACGAGCAGGGGTACTTCGAGGCCAGCGTAGGTCAGTTCATTGGTGATGACGCCTTCAATGCGGACATCCCTCCGCGCAGATGAATCTCCCAGGGCCACCGTGAATATCGGGACCGGGAATCGTTCCGCCGTATGGAGGGGGTTGGCACCCGTGTTGTACAGGCCATCGCTGGCCAGGATGACGCCTGCAAGGGGACGATCCGAAAGCGAAGCTGCCATTTCCGAAAGCGCAGCCGCAAGGTCGGTTCGGTCCAACGCGAATCGGACCGAGTCCAGACTGGAGAGGTCATCCGTCCTGGAGCCGAAGCCCACCAGGTGTGTCTGCATCCCTGATGTGGCACGGGAAAGCGATGACAGCAAATCGCCTGTTCCGGGTCCATCCCCTGCCAGGAGGGAGTCCGCCAGGGCCATGCTCTCGGATTGGTCGATCAGGACGCCGATGACCGGCTCAACCGTGCGGGTTCGGGTCTGCTGGAAGATGGGCTCGAAAAGGAGGAAGAGGATGATTGCCACGGCCAGAAAACGAAGGGCGCCCAGCAGGAAGCGCCGGGGACCTTCCAGGGCAGGAATCGTGGTCCGGTAACTCCAGAATGCCGCAGCGGCAGCCAGAAGGGCTGACAGCAGCAGGAGCCAGGGGGATGATCCGAAAGAAAGGTCCACGTATCAGTCGTTGATCTCGTTCTTCAGCAATGGTCTTACGTCACAGATACGGCGCTATCAGCCATCCCATGTAGGCCAGGAACCCGGTCAGCAGGATGATGCCCCCCGGTCTGGACAGACGGTGGTGACTGCGCGCCAAAGGCCAGAGGAGCAGTGAGAAACCAATCATGACGGGCATGTGGAAATTCAAGGTTTCCCCGTCCACCTGCATGGGCTGGATGGTTGCGACGACCCCGATTACGAACAGAATGTTCAGGAGGTTGCTCCCAAGGATGTTTCCGACCGAAAGGTCGGATTCCTGCTTTGCCGAGGCCATCAGGCTGGCGGCCAGTTCAGGCAGACTGGTGCCGATGGCCACGATGGACAGTCCCACGACGACCGGATTGATTTGGAGCATCTCAGCCATCGTGATGGCAGACTGAACCATGAGCCGCGCACCGATGGCCAAAGCCGCCATGCCAGCCACAATGAGGAGGATGCGCATGACGGGTGCCGTCTTTTCATCGTGCAGCCACTTTTTGAGCCCGGTCTGGGGAACGAAGAGCGGATCTTCATCGGGCGTTTCGACCGTAACTTTGGGTGCGGGATTGTCGGAAGAGGAATCCTTTATGACGAAAACCAGGAAGGCCATCAGGCCCGATACCAGGATGACCCCGTCGATACGGGAAATCGTTCCATCCAGGGCCAGAAGATAGAAGAGCCCTGTCACGGCCAGCATCATCGGATACTCCTTCTTCAGGGCCGCGCCGTCCACGGCAAGCGGCATGACGATGGCGCTGATACCCAGAATGAGGGCGATGTTGGCAATGTTCGAGCCGATGATGTTGCCGATGGCCAGTCCGTCCTCCTCGGCCGCAACAGCAAACAGGTTGAGGAGGAACTCCGGGAGGGACGTGCCCAGTGCGACAATCGTCAGGCCGATGATCAGCGGGCGTATGCCGAATCTGCGGGCGACTTCCGAGGCCCCGTCAATCAACCAGTCAGCGCCCAGATACAAGATGCCAAGTCCGAGAACGAAAACGACAATCTGGGAGAGCATGCGTGTGGAAAATCCTCGATGGACTGGGACGACGATCAGATCCCGTGTCGGCGGAGGCTCTGTCCGGTAAAGGAGCCCGGCAACAACTCGGATGCCTTCATGGGAACGGGCGGCTGATCAATGCGGTCCATCCAAACCGTGGCTTCAGGGGCAAGTTCCACGATGACCTGCCTGCATGCACCGCATGGAGTCCCCCCTGGATCCTTGATGCAGGAGACAAAGATGTCGGTGGCCGATCCATACCCGTAGGCAACAGCCGTTGACAAGGCGTTCCGCTCGGCACATATGATGTGTGCCCAGTCCGGGTGCTCCACATTGACGCCTGGAAGGTGGTATCCGGCGTCCGTTTTCACGACACAGCCCACCGGAAAGTCTGATTGGGGCGTGTGGGCCCACTCGGCAACAAGCCGGGCGGTCGATGCCCCATCCATCGGGTCAGTGCCCCAATCCTCCATGATCGGCTGGAGGGACTCGGACGGTTCGGGAAGGTGATCGTCTGGTAGCGCAACGGCTGCTGACGGGTAGTGCCAGTCGAACTCCGGCATCTGATCCAGCCAGACTTTCTCCGACGGCGTGAACGGGCGATTTTGCACGACAGCCGCCACATCCAGCCTGCCTATGGCATGAAGAGTGGACCAGGCGTTGATCAGCGCACCGATCGTCAACTGGAAGGAGGCGTTTTCCACGCGGCAACCGTGGACGACAGACCCGTCTTCGAGGAGAATGACACACCCTTCTTTCCTTCCGGAATACGGGACATACGAGTGGTCGGCAGATTGTGCGGCCAGATCCGCAAGCACCGAAAATATGGCTTCGTGAGCAGGCATGATCCAATATACGCTTCAAAGCAGGGTGGAGGATTCGCTGCCGTAGCGGGAAGGTATTCAGTCGCCCCATTCCTATCTTGCCGCCCCCATGCCGGGATGGCGGAATTGGTAGACGCAACGGACTTAAAATCCGTTGTCCTGTAAAGGACGTGCGGGTTCGAGCCCCGCTCCCGGTACACCGAGGAAATCTGGAACAATGGTGCGACATGCCGGTGGATTACACCATGCTTTCAGAATTCAACACCCCACTCAGTAGACGACAGGCCGCACACCTGCTGCGCCGGGCTTGCGCTTGTGCGGAGCCCTCGCGGGTGGCCTCCAGCGTAGGCCGTACGGCGCGTGAAGTCGTCGATGAATGGTTGGCCGAGCCGCTGGGCACGGCATTGTTTCCCGGGCCGTATTGGTTGACCCGTTTGTACCCGCCGGACGGCGCCTCGAGCGAGGAAGTCCAGGCGTTCAATGATGCCAACCAATACTACGTTCAGGAGGTCAGGGACCTGTGGATGAAAGATCTTCTGGCGGGGTCCATGCGTGCCCGCATGACGCTCTTCTGGCACAATCATTTCGTGACGGATGTACGCAAGTACCGCTACGGGACGCTGGCTTACGAGTACCTCAAGCGGCTGACCCTGGGTGCCTTGGGCGATTTCAAGGCGTTGGCGAGAGGATTCGTGACGGACGGATCCATGCTCTATTACCTGGACGGACGGTTCAACAGGGATGACGCGCCCAATGAGAACTTTGCCCGGGAGTTGCTTGAATTGTTCACCATGGGTCCGTTCGACCGGTACGGGCAGCCCAACTATTCGCAGGAGGACATCGTGGAGGCCGCGCGCGCTTTCACGGGATGGACGATGAACGTCCGTGCGAAATGGAATGCCACCAAGGCATCCTACAATTTCGATGGTGGTGAAAAGACCTTGTTCGGCCGCACAGGCAACTTCGATCACGACGACGTGATCGATCTGATTTTCGAAGAGCGGCGCGAGCAGGTAGCCTGGTTCCTGGCAGGTAAGTTGTTGGCGGAGTTCGTGTACGCCGAGCCTGCCGATGCGCTGATCAGCGACCTTGCTGAGCGCATTCTCGAACACGATTTCCAGATGGCCCCCGTCCTGTCGGACCTGTTTTCGTCTGAAGCGTTTTTCGAACCCCAGTGCGAAGGCGTTCGCATCAAGAGCCCGATTGAATATCTGCTGATGGATTTGTCGGCCTATCAGGGCGCTCCGGCAGATGACAGGTTGTTCATCCTTACGACCGTGTTGAGGAATCTGGGTCAGGATCTGCTGTCGCCGCCCAACGTGGCGGGCTGGCCGGGGCATCATGCCTGGCTGTCCACGGATACCCTGCCGCAGCGATGGAATTCCAGTGACAACTTCCTGAACACCGATACGGTCGGGATTGACTACTGGAATCTGATTGACAGATATGTCGAACCAGGTTCTTCCCATCCTGCCGTCTCCTTGGCCTTGAATCTGGCGGAGTCTGTCTTTGCGATTCCATTGGAGTTGGTCGAGGTGCCCGAGATCGACACGCCTTTTGAAGGGGACCTTGACTTGTCTCCGCTGCCGGACGAATTGTTGAATGGAGCGCCCAACCACATCAACCTGGTCAAACAGTTTCTGGGGTCCATTCCGTGGTACGAATGGGATCCATCCAGTCCATCCGCGTGGATTCTGGTCCGCAATTACATCGTCGCCCTGTCCAAATACCCTGAATACCAGTTGAGTTGATATGTGTACGCATCACGGATCCAAATTGGAAGACGGGGCGCTGCACGACAAGGCGCACCAGACCTGGTCCCGAAGGCAATTCCTGAGGGGAATGGCGCTGTCCGGGGCTGGCGTCACGCTGGGCCTGAACGGTCGAACGGTTCAGGCCACCATGGCCAATCCTCTCCTGCAGGCCCTGGCACATTCGGCTTCGGACCGGATCATGGTGGTCATTCAGCTGGCAGGCGGAAATGACGGATTGAACACGGTCATTCCGATCGACAACGATGTCTACAACAATGCCCGTCCAAACATCCGGATAAGGAATTCCATTCAGCTGGACGCGGAGACCGGCATTCATCCGTCGTTGGCGCGGCTCGAACCGCTCTATCATGAAGGCCTGTTCCAGATTGTCCAGAATGTCGGTTACGCCAGTCCGGAACTCTCGCACTTCACGTCCACGGATGTTTGGTTGTCGGGTCGGAATGCCAGCGAGTTGGAGAACACCGGTTGGTCCGGTCGCTTCCTGGAGCAGGAGTATCCCACATACGCGGACGATCCTCCGGATCATCCCATCGCCCTCCAGATCGGGTCATCGTCCCCGCAACTATTCGCAGGATCCGGGCAGTCACTGGGCGTGACGTTTCCCAATCAATCATTGTTGAACAGGTTGGCCAGTTCGGGACAGATCTTCGATGAGCATGACGTTCCGGACACGACCCAGGGAAAAGAGATCGCGTTCGTGCGTCGGGTCTCCAATGACTCCTTCGTGTACGCGAAAGCCATCAAGGAAGCCTACGAATCCGGTCGGAACGCGGTGTCCTACAGTGGCGGAAGCAGTCTGGGTACGGATCTGGCGACGGTTGCCCGCCTCATCCGCGGCGGACTGGGGGCGCGCATCTACCACGTCAGCATGGGCGGATTTGACACGCACGCCTACCAGACGGGTACCCACAGCACGCTCATGAGCCGCCTGGGAGCTTCCATCTCGGCATTCGTAAAGGACATGGAGTCGGACGGGTTGCTCGAACGGGTTTGTGGCGTAACGTTCTCGGAATTCGGGCGTCGAGTCTATCAGAACGGCTCAAGCGGTACGGATCACGGTACGTCTGCACCCATGTTCGTATTCGGTCAGGATCTGGCCGGGGGACTGCTCGGCAACGCACCGGACCTGACCAATCTGGACCCCGCCCGTAACCTGATCGCCGGCATCGACTTCCGTTCCGTGTATGGCAGTCTGCTGCGGGATTGGTTCGGGATGGGGCAAGGCCACGTGGATCAACTGTTCAACGGTGCCTACCCGGTGCTCAACCTGTTCAACAGCAGCCTCTCGACGTCCGTCCAGGACGCGCCGGTCGTGCCGGACAGGATCATGCTGAACAGCGTTTATCCCAACCCGTTGCGGTCCCGTGCCCGGGTCGTGTTGACTCTGCAAGAGGCGGGGCCCGTCATCGTCTCCCTGGTGGATGTGCTCGGGCGTGCTGTGGTCTCGAAAGACATGGGCGTTCTTCAGAGAGGACAGCATGACCTCCCGTTCGAAATCCCTGCATCGACGGCATCCGGGACCTACATCCTGAGGCTGCAACATCAGGGTGCATCCCTGGCACGCCCTGTTCAGGTGGTGGAGTAGAGGGGACTGGCGGTTCTTGCTTGTTGGAGAGGGGAAGGAGAACTTGCGATCCGCCCCTGCACCAACCCCAAGGAATCATGCGCCTGCTTTCGACGCTTTGTTTACTGCTTCTCTCCCTGCCTGTATTTGCCCAGGAATCCGGTTCATGGGACGTGGAGGCGCCTTTCGGTCCCACCAAGGACATAGCCTTCACGACCACGGAAGGAACCTGGATGTCCATTGATGTCAGTCCGGATGGTCAAACCATCGTATTTGACCTCTTGGGGGATATCTGGACAATCCCGTTTGAAGGAGGAGAGGCCACCCGGCTGACGAATGGTGTGGCATGGGATATCCAGCCCCGATTCAGTCCTGACGGGAGTCGGATAGCATTCACCAGTGACCGGGACGGTGCGGACAACCTGTGGGTCATGCGGGCCGATGGGTCCGACCCTGAGCAGGTCTCCAGTGAAACCTTCCGATTGGTGAATGGCCCGGCCTGGACACCGGACGGTCAATACCTGCTGGGGCGCAAGCACTTCTCGTCTACGCGCTCCCTGGGAGCGGGGGAAGTCTGGATGTACCATATCTCCGGAGGGACGGGGCTTCAGTTGACCAAACGGAAGAACGATCAACAGGACCAGGGAAACGAGATTGCCGTGAGTCCCGACGGGCGGTACGTCTATTTCTCAGAAGACTGGAGTGGTGGCTCCACCTTCGAGTACAACAAGGACCCGAACGGCCAGATCTACGTCATCCGTCGACTGGATCGTGAAACCGGTGAACTGGAGAATTACATCACCGGAAATGGTGGATCCATCCGGCCGGTGCCTTCACCCGACGGCAAGACCATTGCTTTCATCCGGCGCGTGCGAGGCAAGTCAATCCTCTACCTTTTTGACACGGATTCGGGTGCGCAGCGTCCCCTGTTTGATGGATTGGATCAGGACCAACAGGAGGCCTGGGCCATTTTTGGTGTGTATCCCAATTTGGCGTGGACGCCCGACGGAAAGCACATCGTGTTCTGGAAGGGAGGAGGCATCCACCGGATCGACGTGATGTCCCGGAAGGTGAGCGCCATACCATTCTCAGCCGACGTGTCCATGACCATCACGGAGGCGCTTCGCTTCCCTGTGGAAGTCAGTCCCGAAACGTTCCAGGCCCGCATGATCCGGGATGCTGCTACGTCGCCCGACGGCTCGCGGCTGGTCTTCCATGCCGCCGGACATCTGTGGACCAAATCACTTCCGGACGGCACACCGCGCCGCCTCACCAATGAAAGCAGGTTTGAATACGAACCGGATTTCAGCCCTGATGGTCGATGGATTGTCTATTCGGCGTTCCACGATGACGAACGCGGCACCATCCGCCGGGTGGCCGCTGGTGGCGGTGCTTCCGAGCAACTCAGCCGTCGACAGGGGTACTATCACAGACCGCGATTCTCTCCGCAAGGGGATCGACTGGTGTTCCGGCGCAGCGGCGGATCGGGTCAACTGGGCACACTCTACGGTGAAGATACCGGCCTCTTCTGGATGGACGTCGACGGTGGAGAGGAGCATCGTATCCGTCGTTCCGGAAACGATGCCCGCATCGGGCCGAACGGCAGGGTCTATTTCATGTCGGGGGGAGGACTTTCCAAGACCTATCGCAGTGTGCGCCTCGATGGCGGCGACGAGCGGACGCACTTCGACATGAAGTACATCAACTCGATCGTTCCATCGCCGGACTTGGAGTGGGTGGCCTTCACCGAACTGCACAACGCCTACATCGCACCGTTTGCCAAGACGGGAGACGCGGTGACGCTCAACAAGGACACCAAGGCCATTCCGGTGAAGCAGGTTACGCGGGATGCCGGTATGTACCTGCACTGGTCAGCGGATTCCGAAAACCTGCACTGGATGTTGGGTCCGGAGTATTTCACTCGCAGCCTTTCCAGCAGCTTCGCCTTCCTCGACGACGCTCCGGAAGACCTGCCGGCCATTGACACCACGGGTGTCGCCGTAGGGCTGACGCTCCCTACGGACGTGCCCTCCGGGAAGGTGGCGTTCACCGGAGCCCGCATCATCACCATGAACGGGGATGAAGTCATCAACAGCGCCACGCTGCTGGTTGATGGCAACCGGATCGTCGGTGTCGGCCGGGACGTGGATGTTCCGTCCGATGCGACGGTCATTGATGCGACCGGAAAGACGATCATGCCGGGGTTCGTGGATGCCCATGCCCATGCCGGTCACTTTTCGAGTGGACCCTCCCCGCAGCAATACTGGCCGTACTATGCGAATCTGGCCTATGGGGTAACGACCATGCATGATCCGTCCGCCAATACGGCCTTCGTGTTCAGCCAGTCGGAGATGGTCAAATCGGGTGCCATGGTCGGACCGCGGGTGTACTCGACGGGGACCATCCTGTATGGCGCCGACGGGGATTTCAAAGCCGTCGTCAATTCCCTCGAGGATGCGCGTTCCCATATCCGGCGCATGAAGGCCGTCGGCGCCATCTCCGTCAAGAGTTACAACCAGCCGCGCCGGAATCAGCGTCAACAAGTGCTGCAGGCCGCCAGGGAGTATGGAATGATGGTCGTTCCGGAAGGGGGATCGACGTACCAGCACAACCTGACCATGATCGTGGATGGGCACACGGGAATCGAACACAATATTCCCGTTGCGCCCCTTTACAACGATGTACTCTCCCTGTGGGCCGAAAACCCGGTCGGATATACGCCTACCCTGGTCGTCAACTACGGAGGGCCCAACGCGGAGTACTACTGGTACCAGCACACGAATGTCTGGGATCAGGACCGATTGCTTCGTTTCCATCCGCGTCCCGAGATCGACGCCCGCGCCCGCAGGCCGCAGATGGTGCCTGACAACGAGTGGCAGCACATCAAGGTGGCCCGGTCAGCCAAGGACCTGATTGACCGCGGCGGCAAGGTGCAGCTCGGTGCCCATGGACAGCGACAGGGTATGGCAGCCCACTGGGAAATGTGGTCGTTCGTGCAAGGCGGCATGACCCATCACGAAGCACTGCGCTCGGCTACGCTTTCCGGTGCGGAGTATCTCGGACTGGATGGAGACATCGGGTCCCTGGAGATGGGAAAACTGGCCGATCTGATTGTGCTGGATGAGAATCCGCTCGAAGACATCCGCCATTCGGAGTCCATCAACATGGTCATGATCAACGGTCGCCTGTTCGATGCATGGACCATGAATGAAATCGGAAACCACTCCCGCGAGCGCCAGGCGTTCTGGTGGGAGCGCGACGGACTGGATGATTCCTGGATCTGGGAGGACCCGGAGTAAGCCGGCTGTTGCCGTTCCCGGGTGAAGGGGCAGAACAATGCCCCTTCACCCGGGTACTACTTGGAGCCCAACACCTTTCCCAGCCGGGAGAGGTACACCCAAGAACCATTCCTGTCGACGCCGATGGCTTCTCCATCCACCCACCGGCGCCTGAAAAAGGAACTCGGACTGTTCGACGTTTTCGCGGTCAGTACGGGCGCCATGTTCAGCTCCGGGTTTTTCCTGCTTCCAGGCCTTGCCGCTGCCCAAGCCGGACCTTCTGTTGCCCTGGCCTACCTGATTGCAGGCGTCCTGATTCTTCCTGCCATGTTTTCCGCGGGGGAATTGGCCACGGCCCTTCCCAGGGCAGGCGGTGCCTACTATTTCCTGGACCGGAGTCTCGGACCCCTTGCAGGTACGATCGGTGGGCTCGGGACCTATTTCGCCCTGACCCTGAAAACGGCCTTCGCCCTGATCGGTATCGGAGCGTATGCAGCCTTTTTCGTTGATCTTCCCATCAAGACGGTCGCCGTTGCGCTGACGCTGGTCTTTGTGGTCATCAACATCGTGGGGGCCAAGGAGACAACGGCCTTGCAGCGCATCCTGGTTACGATCCTGCTGGTGGTCCTGGCCTTCTTCACCATCCAGGGATTGATGTTCGTCGGCTGGGATCAGCCCACGTCGGTGACACTGGAACGTCAGGAGCCGTTTTTCCGATTCGGACTCAGTGGCCTGCTCAGCACGGTCGGATTCGTGTTCGTGTCCTATGCCGGTTTGACCAAGGTGGCCAGCATCGCGGAGGAGGTGAAGAACCCGGATCGCAACATTCCACTGGGAATGATGCTTTCACTGGGCATCACCACATTCATCTATGTGGCCGGCGTCTTCATCATGGTGTCGGTACTGGAGTTCAACGACCTGAGTGCCGACCTGACGCCCGTGGCCACGGCTGCCGATCAGTTCTTTTCCTGGTTGCCGGGGGAATGGGGGCTCATGCTCATCGTGATCGCGGCACTTGCTGCGTTTGCATCCACTGGGAATGCGGGGCTCATGTCTGCTTCCCGGTATCCGCTTGCCATGGCGCGCGACCGGTTGTTGCCTGGATGGTTTGCCAAGTTGGGCAGGTTCAACACGCCGATGATTTCCATCCTCGTGTCGGGTGGCGTCATGATCCTGTTCATCGTTGCCCTGGACGCTGAAGGCATCGCAAAACTGGCATCGGCTTTCCAGCTGCTGATTTTCATATTCCTGAATCTGGCCGTTGTGGTCATGCGGGAAAGCAGGATACAGTCCTACGATCCGGGCTACCGGTCGCCGTTCTATCCCTGGGTCCAGATTTTCGGTATGCTGACGAGTGGGGCCTTGATTGCCTACATGGGCTGGATGGCCATTCTGTTCACATTGGGCGTGACGCTGGTGTGCATTGCCTGGTACCGTTTCTACGCCGAGGGCAAGGTTCGACGGGATGGGGCCATCTATCACTGGTTCAGCCGGTTGGGACAGCGCCGTTTCGAGGGACTTGATGTCGAGTTCAGGGGAATCCTGAAGGAGAAAGGACTGCGCGGGGAGGACCCGTACGAACAGGTCATTGCCCGTTCGTTCGTGCTGGATCTGGATGAACCGAAAGTATTCTCACAGGTGGTTCAGGAAGTGGCCGCGTTGCTGGCTCGTCGGCTTCCGACATCCGAGTCGGACATCGTGGATCGTATCATGGCCGGAACGCGCGTCGGGGCCACCCCGGTGACGCGTGGTGTGGCGCTGCCTCACTTCAGGACGGAAGCACTGGATCAGCCAGAGTTGGTTCTTGTCCGGTCGAAACATCCGGTATTCGTGCCGGGCGATGATCCGTTGACCGTGGAGATCGAGGAAGACAAGCGGGTCAGGACCCTGTTCTTCCTGGTCAGTCCCGAGTCCAATCCAGGGCAGCATCTCCGCATCCTGGCGCAGATCGCAGGCAGGGTGGATGAAGACAGTTTCCAGGAAGACTGGATGAGTGCATCCGACGAGCAGGAAGTCAAGGAAGTGATGTTGCGCAACGATCGTTCCCTGACGGTCAATGTCTCCGGAAAGGAAGCTGCCGCGTGGCGGGGTCGGCGACTCATGGATCTTGAGCTGCCGGGTTCCTGTCTGATGGCGCTGGTCCAGCGGGACGGAGAGGTTGAATTTCCGCACGGATCCACCGAATTCAGGGAGGGGGACCGGATCACGATCATCGGAGAACCCGATGACATCAAGACCTTGCGGGCACGCTTAAAAGCGGACAACTGAGCGTCGATACTGTGGATCCAGGGCTCCGTTACGTAATTGTGCGTACGGGAATACGGCGTATCCCGCATATATATGGCGCTCGCAGAGGTCGATCCCAGATGAAGAACAAACAATCTGGTCCCCTCATGTCCACCAACGGTCCCTCCCTGACACACCTGTTCAGGGCTGAATCCACACCCCGCTCAGGAGCCTATCGTCATCACGTACGGGAGGCTGCCCGGTACGTTTTCTGCATCTACCACGGCATTCCCGTTTCCGCCATCAGGGAAACGGCAGGGCAGTTGGTCGTGCACTCCAACTCGGATCACACGGAATCCAGTCCGCACGGCATGCTCGAATACATCGAGATGTTGCTTTCCGGTGCGGTTGCTGTCCAGATCATCTTCGGTGGAGAGAACCAGGAAATGGTTGATGCCATTTCGGAAGCAGAGCGAGTGTACAACCTGAGAAGCGGCTTCTCCATGATGAATGACGGGCAATTCGAAGGCCTGGTACAGAAAGCCAGCCGCAATGCAGCCATGCACATGGCAGACCCCAAGGTCCGTGCTGCCATCGCTTCGGCAACGAGGACGCTGGCGCGTCATCGAACCCGGCTGGGTACGGAGGATCTGGAGAATCTGAGGACGCTCGTTAGGCGCGCGCTCAGCTGAAGGATCATTCCTTCCAGTTGGGCGGACCTCCGGGTTCGCCGACGTTCGATCCAGAATGGTCGGGTAGCCGACGCTTCAGGGCCTCAACGTCTTCCCGCAGTTCGGTCAGGCGATCAAAAATCAGCCGACCTCCGAAAAGCACGACGAGCGCCAACAGCAGGTTGACAACGGCAAACAGGAACTGGACGATATCCATGGTTTCCTCAGTAGCCTACGGCGCGTCCCTTGTAACTGCGGGAATCGGCCGCACCATGCAGCAGGCCGTTCTCATGGTCCACAAGGATTGCCATGGCTCGGCCCTGACTGCCACGAAAGTAGAGGTCGTGACCGTAGCCGGTGTAGCGGTCAATGGTGTCCTGAGAGAAGTATCCACTCTCGAATGAGGTCCGGTCCGGCAGCCACTGGTGGTGGATCCGCGGTGCTTCGACAGCCTCGGCTACGTTCATATCGTGGTCGATGACATTCAGGATGACTTGCAGCACCGTGTTGATGATGGTGCGCCCACCTGGACTGCCAATGGCCAGAAGCGGCTTTCCATCTTTCGCCACGATGGAAGGGGTCATGGAGGAAAGCATCCGTTTCTGCGGTGCCACCCGGTTGGGGGCGGTCCCGATGTTGCCGTTTCGATCGGTATGGCCGGGTTTGGGATTGAAGTCCCCCATTTCATTGTTGAGCAGGAAGCCCGCGCCTTCGACCACGATCGAGTTTCCATAACCGAACTCCAGCGTATAGGTCAGCGAGACCATGTTTCCATCGGCATCAACCACAGAGAAATGAGTCGTTTCCTCGCTCTCGTATGGCTGATAACCATTGAACGCACTGGAGTCGCTCTCCGATTTGGCGTCCATGCTCATGGATGAACGCAGGTCCGCCGCATGCTCCTTTGAAATGAGCCAATCGACGGGCATGTCAGGATTGAAGTCCGGATCACCCACGAACTGTGCCCGGTCGGCGTACGCCCGCCGCATGGCCTCGGTCAGCAGGTGCAGGTAGGCACCGGAATTGTGCCCGAGGGCATCCAGGTCGTACGCCTCCAGGATATTGAGCATCGTTACCAGGGCGACACCACCCGAAGAGGGTGGGCTCATGGAGTAGATGTCGTGATCCCGATAGGTACCGTGAATGGGTGCCTGTTCCTTGGCCTCATACAGGGCCAGGTCTTCTTCGGTGATCAGGCCGCCCCACTCCTTCATGAAGTCGGCGATCAGGCGGGCCGTTTCCCCGGAGTAGAATCCATCCTTTCCGTGATCACGAATGCGCTTCAGTGTTTCGGCAAGGTCCTTCTGGACGATGAGTTCGCCGGGTTCGTGGGGAACGCCGCCGGGCTTGAGGAAAGCATCGACGGTGGACTGGTAAATGGCATCTTCCCGGACGCGTTCAAGCAAACGTTCCTGGAAGCCCATCAGATTGCGGGTGAACGGAAACCCGTTCTCTGCCAGGAGGACGGCCGGCTGGACCAGCATGGCCCAGGGAAGGGATCCCAACTGTTCATGAGCCTTGTACAGACCAGCAACCGTTCCCGGGACGCCGGTGGACAGCAGATTGTAGTGGCGATTCTCCGAAGCGATGTTGCCATCCTCATCCAGCATCATCGTTTCCGTGGCTGCCAGTGGGGCTTTCTCCCGGAAGTTGAAAGCCGTCACATCGCCATCGCCGCCATGATAGACAAGAAACCCACCGCCACCGATGTTTCCGGCAGACGGGTGGACGACGGCCAGGGCGAAGGCGGTGGCAACGGCCGCATCAACCGCATTTCCACCCTGCCTCAGGATATCCCGGCCTACCTCGGAAGCCAGATACTGTGTCGACACGACCATGCCGTTCGGAGCCGTGACCGGCTGCCTGCCGTGTTGGGCGACGGCAGGGTCGCTGGCCAGCACGAACAGGGCAGCAAGGAAGAAGGCGGACAGGAAACGGAGGCGCATGGGTAAGCCGGGGAGTGGGGAAGTGAACGGAGCACCGCAAAGTAGGACCGTTCACTGATCCCTTCAAGGACGACTTTCATCATCTTCCCGTATCTGCGGACAGCACGCCTATCCACCGTCGGTCTCCCGGGTGGGCAGGGTTTCAGATGGAAGCCCCCATCGGGTCATCCCGCCACGACTTCAGGACTTTCATGTAGTTGGCCCGTTCAAACGCTTCCGGGTCCGCCACGTGGATCTGGCTCATGCTTCCCTGCATCTGTTCGACCGAGTCGTACTGGTAGTCCTCGAGCCAGAGATCCATCGCGTCCAGCATGTCCTGGATGCGGGAAGGGCCGTTGCGCAGAAGCTCCGAGGCCACCATGACGACGGACGCGCCGGCCATCAGGCCCTTGATGACGTCCTCGTAGGTCCGGACACCGCTCGTCAGGGCAAGGTCGGCCGGGACACGACCGTAGAGCATGGCAATCCAGCGCAACGGAAGTCGCAGATCAGCTGGTGAGGACAGCTGCAGACGGGGGGTGACCTCCAATCGATAGATGTCCAGATCGGGCTGGTAGAAACGGTTGAACAGTACCAGACCGGAGGCGCCCACCTTGCACAGTTCGTTGGCAAAGTGTGCCGTGGCTGAGAAGTACGGACTGAGTTTGACTGCCACCGGGATGTTCACCGCTTCCCGGACCAGGTTGACAACAGCCAGATAGCGCTTCTCGATCTGCTCCCCACTGACATTGATGTCGGCAGGGATGTGATAGAGATTCAGCTCGATGGCGGATGCGCCGGCCTGCTCCATGAGACGGGCATGGTTGGTCCATCCTCCCGGGGAAGCGCCGTTCAGGCTGGCAATGATCGGGATGTCCACGGCCTCGCGTGCCAGGCGGATTTGCTCCAGATACCTGTCCGGACCCGTCTTGTAGGTGTCCATTTCGGGGAAGTAGGAGAGGCCTTCGGCAAAACTGTCCGTTCCGAGGCTCAGGTAGTGATCGAGTTCATGGCTCTCATGCTCTATCTGTTCCTCGAAAAGGGAATACATGACGACGGCACCTGCGCCGTAGTCTTCCATGGCACGGATGGTGTCGATGTTCTCGGAGAGGGGAGAAGCCGACGGTACGATCGGAGACGTCAGATTCAATCCCAGGTAGTTCGTATTCAGTTTCATGGCAGGGTCCGGAAAGGATGTCGTTGGGGTAGGATGTGTCTGAGGGATGGCATCCCGGTCATGAGGAGCCGGGTGACCGTTTCAGACCTCCAGGAGGCATGCCTTTCGGACGAACAGCCTTCGGATTCAGTCCTGCGGGACGTTGTGGTCCGGGCTTCGGTGGTGACTGAGGACCGGCGGGGCCACCGCCATCTCCCGAAGGCGTGCCAGCCAATGCTTCATAGCGGGCCCACTTTTCGTCAACGAACTTCTGGGCTTGACCGAGGAAGGACTCGGCAATGCCGGGAGCCGTCTTGCGCAGGATGTTGTAGCGATTCTCGTTGTAGATGTAATCAGCCAATTTCGTCGACGGGCGCTTCGAGTCGAGCTGGAATGGATTCAGTCCTTCTTCCTTGCGGCGTGGATCGAAGCGATAGAGCGGCCAGTAGCCGGACGAATTGGCCAGCGCCTGCTGCTGAAGGCCTTTGGACATGTCGATGCCGTGCGCGATACAGTGGCTGTACGCGATGACGAGAGCGGGGCCATCGTACTCCTCGGCTTCCCTGAGCGCCTTGATGACATGGTTGTCGTTGGCTCCAAGGGCTACCTGCGCGACGTAGACATAACCGTATCCCACGGCAATCATTCCGAGATCCTTCTTCGGAGTAGCCTTGCCACCCGCCGCAAACTTGGCAACGGCGCCCAGGCTGGTGGCTTTGGAAGCCTGCCCGCCTGTATTCGAATACACTTCGGTGTCCAGCACCAGCACCTTGACGTTCCGGCCGCTGGCCAGGACGTGGTCGAGGCCCCCGAAGCCGATGTCATAGGCCCAGCCGTCGCCACCGATGATCCACACGCTCTTGCGCACGAGGGAATCGATCACCGATTCCAGGTCCCGGGCGGCGGGAGAGTGGATTCCTTTCAGTTGCTTCTTGATGGCATCAATGCGATCCCGTTGTCTGTCAATGGCTTCGGGCGATTCCTGGTCCGCCTTCAGAATGGACTCCACGTCATCATTCGGTCCGATGACCGACGGGAGCAGTTCATGGGCGTACTCCACCTGCTTGTCGAGCGCCACGCGCATGCCGAGGCCGAACTCGGCGTTGTCTTCAAACAGTGAGTTGCTCCAGGCCGGACCGCGTCCTGCGGCGTTCTGACTCCATGGTGTGGTGGGAAGATTGCCACCATAGATGGAGGAGCAGCCCGTGGCGTTGGCCACGACCATGCGGTCGCCGAAGAGTTGCGTCAGGAGTTTCAGGTAGGGCGTCTCGCCACAGCCTGCGCAGGCACTGGAAAACTCAAACAGTGGTTGCAGAAGCTGGACATCCTTCACCTTGGTGAACGGCAGGGAGGGAGCCTGCGCTCCATCTCCACCGAGATTCTCGCGGAACGGTGGAATGCTTTCAAAGAATTCCCAGTTGCGCTGCTCGCGTTCCAGGATGGGCCGCTGATCAACCATATCGAGTGCCTTGTGGCCTACCCGGGATTTGTCCTTGGCAGGGCAGACTTCGACACACAACTTGCAACCCGTGCAGTCTTCGGGAGATACCTGAAGCACATACCGTGCATCATCGTAGCCGCGCCACGTGGCTTTGGCCGATTTGAATTCTTCCGGAGCCGTAGCCAATTCGGCCTCGCCGACCAGGTTGGCCCGGATGACCGAGTGCGGACACACCATGACGCATTTGCCGCACTGGATGCACAGGTCTGCATCCCATTCCGGGATTTCCAGGGCGATGTTCCGTTTCTCCCACTTCGTGGTTGCCGTGGGATACGTTCCATCGACCGGCAGCATGCTGACCGGCAGATCGTCGCCGTGGCCCGCAATCATGGCTGCCGTGACGTTCTGGATGAAGTCCGGAGCGGCGGCGGGAACGGGTGGTCGGAGATCGATGGAAGAGGAAGCCTTGGAGGGCACCTTGACCACGTGAAGGTGATCCAGTGCCGCATCGACGGCTGCATTGTTCTTCTGAACGACCGCTTCGCCGCGCTTCCCGTAGGTCTTGCGGATGTAATCCTTGATGCGTTCTGTGGCCTCATCCGATGGCAGGATGCCGGAAAGGTGGAAGAAGGCGGCCTGCATGACCGTGTTGATCCGGACACCCAGCCCGACGTCACGGGCCACCTTGTAGGCATCCAGAATGTGGAAGGAGAGGTTCTTGGAGATGATGGTCTCCTGAACGGTCCGCGGAAGCCTGTCCCACACCTCGTCCGGACCGAAAGGGCTGTTGAGCAGGAAGGTGGCGCCCTCCCTGGCCATGGCCAGCGTGTCGTAGCGTTCCAGGAATCCAAACTGGTGGACGGCCACGAAATCGGCCTCCTGGATCAGATAGGTCGAGTGGATCGGCTCGGGACCGAACCGCAGGTGGGAGATGGTTCGTGCGCCCGCCTTCTTCGAGTCATACACGAAGTAGCCCTGGGCATACAGATCGGTCCCTTCACCGATGATCTTGATGGAGTTCTTGTTGGCACCGACCGTGCCGTCAGAACCCAATCCCCAGAAGACGGCCTTGTTGACGTTTTCCGGTTCTGTAGAAAATGAAGGATCCCATGGGAGGCTGGTCCCGGACACATCGTCGTTGATTCCTATCGTGAAGTGGTTGCGGGGGCGGTCCGCAGACAGATTGTCGAAGATGGCCTTGACCATGGCCGGCGTGAATTCCTTGGAGGACAGGCCATAGCGTCCGCCCACGATGGTCGGCATGGTCCGCTCGGATGCCACTTCCGCAAATGCGGTCATGATGTCCTGGTAGAGGGGTTCTCCTGCTGAACCCGGCTCTTTGGTCCGGTCAAGCACCGCCACCTTCCGGGCGGTTTCGGGAATGGCCGCCAGCAGGTGTTCGGACGAGAAGGGTCTGAACAGACGGACTTTGACAGCGCCGACTTTTTCGCCTTGATCCGCCATGAATTCCACAGCTTCCTGAACGGCCTCCGCTCCGGAGCCCATCAAAACGATGACCCGTTCGGCTTCAGGGTGTCCGACATAGTCGAACAGCCGGTAGGCGCGACCCGTCAGTTCGGCAAACCGGTCCATGATGGACTGGACGCGCTCCGGCGTACTCTGGTAGTAAGGGTTGACGGATTCGCGTGCCTGGAAGTAGACATCCGGGTTCTGGGCTGTCCCGCGGAGCACGGGAGCATCCGGCGTCAGCTTGCGGGCCCGGTGTTCCCGGATGCGTTCCGGGCTCAGAAGCGCCTCGATGACCTCGTCGGGCACCATGGTGATCTTCTGCAGCTCATGCGACGTTCGGAAGCCATCAAAGATGTGGAGGAACGGTACGCGTGTATCCAACGTGGCGGCATGGGAGATGAGGGCTTGATCCATGACCTCCTGGACGGAGTTGGAGAACAGCATGCCCCACCCGCTGGCGCGGGCGGCCATGACGTCGGAATGGTCCCCGAAAATGGACAGCGCCTGTGCCGCAAGGCTGCGGGCGGCGATGTGGAAGACGGCCGGTGTCAGTTCGCCTGCAATCTTGTACATGTTGGGGATCATCAGGAGGAGTCCCTGACTGGCCGTGAACGTCGTCGTCAGGGCACCGCTCTGCAGGGCGCCATGAACGGCACCGGCTGCACCGCCCTCTGCCTGGAGTTCCACCACGCGCGGGGTCGTACCCCAGATGTTGCGTTGGTCCTGCGCGCTCCACAGATCCGCAAATTCTCCCATGGGGGAGGCCGGGGTGATCGGGTAGATGGCAATCACTTCACTGGCGCGATAGGCAATGTGGGCGGCAGCTTGGTTTCCGTCCATGGTGACAAGCTTGGCAGGGGTCCCTTTCATGACACTTTCAGTCAGGTTGGATGGGGCCGAGGGTCTGCAACAGGCAGAAGTCGGCAGTTCACCGGCAAGAAAACGTCGAATCGCCGTCCGATGTGCGGGTAGGCGACCAACGAGCATGACAGGGAACGGGAACAGGTTGTGTAGGACGCTTCCCTACGTTTCAGGTAGAGCGTGAAACCGCCTGCAAATCGTTCACGGATCGTCCCTATTCAACTGAACTTTTCACGACGGACGTGTCATTGGCAGGGTAGAAGCCTAGTTTGCCCATTCGCCCTGATCCAAAACCCTGATTCCGGCACCATGCCGGCCATAGAATGGCACATCACCCAGGTCACGGACCTTCCGGGGGCAGTACGACGGAAGGATCCTGGCGGGAAAAGACTCCCGTCGAACTGTTCACGTCACCGGCCGAGATGGCTGTGGACGTTGCCCGCCGCATCGCGGATCTGATTGCAACCCGATCCATCACCTCGCGCAAGGTCGTTCTGGGCCTTCCGACGGGCTCAACGCCGATCGGTGTCTATCAGCACCTGATCAAACTCCACAAGGAAGAAGGACTCGACTTCAGCAATGTCGTCACCTTCAACCTGGACGAGTATTATCCCATGAATCCCGATGCGCTGCAGAGCTATCATCGGTTCATGCGAGAGAATTTCTTCGATCATGTCAATGTGCCCGAAGAAAACATCCATATCCCCGAAGGGAATATTCCGCGCGAGAACATCCGCGAGTGGTGCAAGGCGTACGAAGAGAAAATTGGGGAAGTAGGCGGGCTGGACCTGATCCTGCTCGGAATCGGTCGGACCGGTCACATCGGATTCAACGAACCCGGATCCGGCCCGGAGACGCGCACCCGGCAGATCATCCTCGACGAGATTACGCGAAAGGACGCGGCCTCAGACTTTTTCGGGGATGAAAACGTCCCCCGTGAGGCCATCACGATGGGAGTTGGGACCATCCTGGACGCCAAGCAGATCATCTTGATGGCGACCGGCGAACACAAGGCGCCCATCATCCGCCGAGCGGTGGAAGAGAAAGTGTCCAATGCGGTTACGGCCTCGTACCTGCAGCGTCACGAGAACGCGCTCATCTGCCTGGACCGTGCGGCGGCCGGAGATCTGACGCGCATCAAGACACCCTGGATTGTACGGGAAGTAGAATGGACGGACGATCTGGTTGAACGGGCAGTAATCTGGCTTGCTGAGCGGACGGAGAAAGCCATTCTCACACTTGATGAGTCTGATTTCCATCGGCACTATCTGCATTCGCTGGCCAATGCTTACGCCAATATCGATGATCTGTGCAAGCACGTTTTCGAGCGGTTGCGTCAGCGTATTGCGTATTCCGAGGATCTGCCTTCGAGGCAGAAGATGATCCTGTTCTCGCCCCATCCGGATGATGATGTCATTTCGATGGGTGGGATGCTGGACAAATGCGTCAGGAATGACAATGACATGACGGTTGCCTACATGACCAACGGGTCGGTGGCCGTTTTTGATGCCGATGTCCGCCGTCACCTGCGCTTCATGCGCATGTCCGGGGAATACTTCGGTGGCGATGACAGCGTGCTGACCAAACTGGACGCCCTTCGCTCGGCCATGGACAGCAAGAAGCCGGGCGATGTCGACAGCCTGGATGTACAGCTGATCAAGGCCTACATCCGCTACTCTGAAGCGGTGGCTGGTATCGAAGTGATGGGCTTGCACCAGGAGCACGCCCGATTCCTGGATATGCCCTTCTACAAGACCGGTACGGTGCGCAAGGAGCCCATCGGGGAGGAGGATGTGCAGATCGTTCTGGATTTGCTGGAAGAGAAGATGCCGGACCACATTTTCGTGGCCGGGGATCTTTCAGACCCGCACGGGACCCACCGCATGTGTTATTTCGCCATTCGGGAGGCCTTGCATAGGTTCCGGGAGAAGCATCCCGAAACCGACCACCCGATGGTATGGCTGTACCGCGGTGCATGGCAGGAATGGGAAATCGACGAGGCTGATGTGCTCATTCCCATGTCCAAAGCCGACCTGGACCGCAAGATCGAGGCCATCTTCAAGCACGAGAGCCAGAAGGATCGGGCCATGTACCCGGGTGCCTACGATGCGCGTGAGTTCTGGGAGCGGGCAAAACAGCGAAACCAGCACACGGCAAAGCGGCTGGATGCCCTCGGACTGCCGGAATTCCACGCGGTGGAAGCCTACGTGTGCGTGACCGAGTTGCCTTCCTGATCCCAGCGATATGGAGACGGAACCGTTCCTTCGTCAGGAGCGGTCGAGTATCGGGGCCGCCCTCTCGAGGGCGGCCCCGATGTCTTCAGCAGAAAGATCGCGGTGGGTTGTTGCCCTGATGCGGGTGGGTCCGAAGGGGACCATCCGAACGCCAGCAGTTACCAATTCTCCAAGCACTTCCATGGAGGAGCGGCCGTCAACGACATCGAACATGACGATGTTGGTTTCGACCAGAGAGGGGTCCAACTGGACTGAACGGAACGCGGCCAGTCCGTCGGCCAGCACCCTGGCGTTGTCATGATCCTTTTTCAGATCAGCACGATGGTGATCGAGGGCATGCAGCGCTGCCGCGGCAATGATGCCGACCTGTCGCATGCCACCGCCAAGCGCTTTTCGCTCCCGGCGCGCCCGATCGATGTATTTCCTTGATCCGACCAGAACGGAGCCCACGGGTGCGCCCAACCCCTTCGAGAGACATACGCTGATCGTGTCAAAACATGCGGCGTATTCCGCTTCCGACGTACCGGAGGCAACACTGGCATTCCAGAGTCGGGCCCCGTCGAGATGCATGGCCAGACCATGCTCGCGGGCAACGGACTCGATGTCCTTGATGACGTCGAGGGAATAGACCGTTCCGCCGGCCCGGTTGTGCGTGTTTTCCAGGCAAACCAGGCGGCTTCTCGGATCCCAGTTCTGGGTGCCCCTGATGGCCTCGACAACCTGTGACGGGCGCATGATGCCCCGTTCACCATGCACAGGATAGAGTTGCAGCCCCGAAAGCCCTGCCGCTGCGGCCCCTTCGTAATGCCGGATATGAGCGTCCGCTTCCAGGATGACCTCGTCTCCCGGACGGGTGTGGACCCTCAGGCCGATCTGGTTGCTCATCGTCCCCGATGGAACATAAACGGCCGCTTCCTTGCCCAGGAGTTCAGCCGTGCGCGACTCAAGTTCGAGGACTGTCGGATCTTCGCCGAAGACATCATCCCCGACGCGCGCCGTCATGATGGCTTCCATCATGGCAGACGTCGGACGGGTTACGGTATCGCTTCGAAGGTCTATGGGAGTCACGTCAGTGCGCTGGGGAATCAGCCCCTGGAGATTTCTACAATTTCGAGCGTCACTTTGCCGGCCGGGACCTTGATGTTCACCTTGTCGCCGACGCTTTTGCCGAGCAGACCTTCTCCGATCGGGCTCTTGATGGAAATCTTGCCGGTGGCAAAATCAGCTTCCTGGGGAGAGACCAGCGTATAGGTCTGCTCCATGCCATTGGCCGTGTTCTTGACCTTTACGTTGGAGAGGATGTACGCCTTGGAGGCATCGATCTGGCTCTCATCCACGATGCGGGCGCTGGAAACCGTGGTCTCGAGCTTGGCGATCTTGGCCTCCAGAAGGCCCTGTTCATCCTTGGCAGCATCGTACTCGGCGTTTTCCGACAGGTCTCCTTGCGCCCGCGCTTCGGCGATGGCCTGCGCCACGCGAGCGCGTTCCTTGGTCTTCAGGAAATGGAGTTCTTCCTTGAGCTTGCGAAGTCCGTCTTCGGTCAGGTACGTGGGTTTGGAGTCGCTCATGATTCGTAGTGCTTCCCGTATCGGGTGGTGTCTGCAGGTCGGATGACGTCTTGAAACAGGCGTTGAACCGATTCGAAGGTGCGAATGGATGACAGATGTACGATGAGGTCGATTGCAGCAGGGGAGGTTGAAAAAAGGGAATAAAAAACGCTACCACCTTTCGGTGGCAGCGGCAGCTCCTCGGCTTGGATTCAATCGATTCAGGCGCTTCAACCAGATGTCCTGTCAAAATGATCCGGGTTTCTGTCCCACCTCAAACCGGTTCTTGATTCATTTCTCACAGCCGCTGGTCGCATCAGGCGGATCAAACAGCCGTTCCAACAGGTAGAGCACTCCGAGAACGGAGTCCGGGACCCCGATCCCCCGGTGTCCCCTCCGTGTGCTTAACGATTCAAGGCAACCCAGAGTCCTACACAATGCCGTACCCCGAACCACTCGTCGCCCCCATGCGGGCTGAATTGACTGCCGTTGGCGTTCACGAACTCAGAACCGCTGAGGAGGTCGATCAGGCGTTCGAAGCAGGAAGCGACAAGACCATGCTGCTGATCGTCAACTCCGTGTGTGGATGCGCTGCAGCCATGGCCCGTCCAGCGGTCCGTATGTCGATGCAGGCCGAACAGCTTCCGGACATGTTCACTACGGTGTTTGCCGGACAGGACATGGAAGCCACCGCCCGAGCCCGTGAACTGCTTGCAGGGTTGCCACCGTCATCACCTTCCATGTTCCTCATCCAGAACGGCGAACCCGTGTTTGCCCTTGAGCGCCGGCACATCGAAAGCCGCTCGGCAAGTGCCATTGCTACCGATCTGGTCAACGCCTACAACCACTTCTGTGGCAGCAATGAGGGGCAGGCGCATGCAGCGGATGACGGCACGGCGTCTGATTCCAGCCCGGTGTCTCCGACGTTCCGCTCCATCATGTGAGTTCGGGCAATGGCCCGGGTAGGTAGAGCGATCCGCGTCGTGATGAAGTCTGCGGAAAGCAGCTTGGGGTGTCCTGCATCAGGCTAAAGTGGTCCCTTTGGCTGCCGATACTGATGGCGTATCGATCCCAGACCACGACAGCCATGCTGCCTCCGAACGTCACACCATTGCACTCTTCCGGCTCGCGCCGGGAGATCTTCTATGTCCAGCCGACATTGGACGAGTTGATGGACCTGTGCAAGGACTTCAAGCTGATATCCGAAGTCCGTACCGTTGGTGAGCAATACCATATCCAGTGCAAGGATGAGCGATTCGAGGTTTCCGCCCGTGAGGCCACCATGCTCGTCAAGGGGCTGTTGATCGGCCATTTCGCTTTCCATACCCGCGACGATCTGTCGCTCGCAAACTGGGCACTGTAAGCACGTCCACGGCGTGAAATCCGTGTTTGCTTTCATCTTTTGGCCCTACCCCTCCTGAACCGCGCTCGGCTTGGTTGGTACATTCGGTCTGATCCCGAATCTCATCCAAACCAGTACATCATGCGCGACGTTTTTATTGTGGACGCGGTCCGTACACCCATCGGCACCTTTGGTGGTGCCCTCAAGGACCATTCTGCTGTTGATCTGGCTGCTCACGTCATGAAGGCATCCATTGAACGGAGCGGTGCTCCAGCAGAGGCTTTGGACATGTTCGTCTTCGGCAACATCCTGCGTGCCGGTCAGGGACAGCTCGTCCCGCGTCAGGCTGCGTTCAAGGCCGGCATTCCGGATACCGTGGATGGGTTTTCTGTCGACATGGTGTGCTCTTCAGGCATGCTCAGCGTCATGCAGGCCGCCACAATGATCAAGGCCGGTGAGGCCGATCTGATGCTCACCGGCGGAACGGAGTCCATGAGCGGTACCGGATTCTACCTTTCACACCGGGCACGATGGGGATACAAGTTCCTGATGGGCAATCCGGAAGGTCTGACGGACCTGTTGCTGTATGATGGACTGACCGACCCGTTCAGCGGCGATGCAATGGGAGTGCAAACGGAGAAGCTTGCCTCTGAAAAAGGCATCACCCGGGATCAACTGGACGAGGTGGCTGCGCTGTCCCACGAGCGTGCTGAAAAGGCCTGGGCAGAAGGCGCTTTCGACGCCGAGGTTGCGTCCATCCAGTACCGTGTCAAACGGGATATGGTAGATCTTGACAAGGATCAGGGAATCCGACCGGGCACCACGTTGGAGTCGCTTGCCAAGCTGCGTCCGGCTTTTGACAAAGAGGGTGTACTTACCGCGGGAAACTCAAGTCAGATCTCGGACGGCGCCTCGGCACTCATGGTGGCCAGTGAGGACGCGGTCAAGCAGTACAATCTCAAACCGCTGGCACGGGTGATGGCCTCATCTTGGGCTGCGGGTGAACCGTGGCGTTTCCCGGAGGCACCGATTCCCGCCGTGGAAGGAGTGCTGAAAAAGACCGGTCTTTCCATCGGCGACTTCGGCCTGTTCGAGAACAACGAGGCGTTCTCCATCAACAGTGTCCTTTTCCGTGACATGTTGGGCGTCTCGTACGATCAACTCAACGTGCATGGGGGCGCCATCGCCCTTGGTCACCCGATCGGTTGCTCTGGAGCGCGCATCATGACGACGCTGGTTCACGCCATGCATCGCCACGGTGTGGATCGTGGCATGGCCGCCATTTGCCACGGAACCGGAGGTGGAACGGCGGTGGCCCTCGAACGCGTCTGATGCTGAAGTCACTGGCCTACATTGCTTCGGGAGGTGCCCTGGGCGCGTTGTCCCGCTATCTGGTCACGCTTGGCATGATCCGGTGGATGGGAGGAGAGTATCCCTGGGGCACGTTGGCTGTGAATGTTCTTGGATCGTTCGTGGCGGGCTTTTTCTGGGGCATCCTGGGCCAGACCACCGGCTCACATCGCACCCAGGCCCTGTTTTTCATCGGGGTGCTGGGGGCCTTTACCACGTTTTCCACGTACGCTCTGGACAGCCTGAACTATGCCCAGAGTGGGCAATGGGGGATGGCTGCAGGCAATGTTCTGGCCAACAACGTAGGTGCCCTCATTGCCGTTGGTGCTGGCTTTGCGCTGGCCCGGGTGTTCGTAAAACAAGCATGACCCGTCAGGCTGCCGGGGCGCTCCGGACTGCTGTGGCGATCTGACGGAAAATGAGATGATTGACCTGATTGCGAAGATCGCGGAACGGTGGCTGGATCCGGAGTACGGGGTTCGGGAAGATGCTGTTGAACGGACGCTCGAAGCTGACAACCGATTCACGGAAGCCGCCATCGCGTTCGCCATCAACCAGCAGATGGCTCTGCTTACGAGCGAGGCCCTGCGCTCGTGGCAGGACGATCTGCGGCGTTCTGAAACGGGGCGGAAGACCGTAGCAGTGCTCAATCCGGGCAACATTCCGTTCGTGGAACTGCAGGATCTGGCAGCCGTGCTGCTGGCCGGTCACGACTACGTCGGAACGGTTTCCTCGCGATCGCCGGCATTGCTTCCTGCCTTCGTCTCCGACCTGTTGGAGGAAGATCCATCCCTGCCCGCCGATCTGACCGATTGGGAGGATGCCTTGGCCAGGGCCGATGCGGTCATCGCTTCGGGCTCGGATGAAACCATGAGAAGCATCCAATCCGCAGCCCGGGAGGAGGGAATTCCGGAGCACGCGTGCTGGCTTCGTGGACACCGGTATTCGGTGGCAGTGCTGAGCGGGCATGAGAGTGAGGACGATCTGGTTGACCTTGCGGAGGATGCGCTCTTGCACGAAGGACAAGGGTGCCGAAGCGTATCCCTGGTTTTCGCTCCCGAATCCATGGATATCGACCCCGTTCTGGACGCTTTCGCGCACTTCCGGGGGATGTTCGAAGCGCACGATCGAACGGTTGGGCCCCTCAAGATGCAGCAGGCCCTGTTGAAGGCCATCGACACCCCCCATGCCTGGGCAGACGGGCATCAGTTCCTCATTTCGAGGGGGGCGCCCGAAACACAGGGAGCCTGTCATGTTCGCTGGGTGCCCTATGCGCATCGACGGGAAGCAGAAGAGTGGATAGTGGCCCACACCGAAGAGATTCAGGCGATATTTTCCGCTGTCGCCCTCCACATTGATTCGCTCGCGCCCCAACCGTTGGGAACGGCACAACGGCCTTCCCTGACATGGTGCCCTGATGGCAGGTGTCATGCACAGTTCTTTGCAGGCTGGTCCTGAATACCTACCGCTTCCGAGCATTTTGACAGGGCACAATCTGATGGTCTGGCGCGTATACGGATCATGACCTCCCACGAAGAACATAGCAATCCCGACACGCCGGGTGTCGGCAGCAAAACCGGCGCAACGCCGGCGACGGAATCCGACACCGGGACCACGGTTGGAAGCGAGGCCTCCGGCCCGGACCCTTCATCCGACCATCCCGGTCAACCCTCATCAGGATCCCGCAATCCGATGTCCCGATTGGCCGGCGAATCCCGAGCCCTCTTTGATGACTTGAGGGAATGGGTCGACCTCAGGGTTCAGCTGGTACAGGTCGACGTCGAGGAGCGGATCGAGAAGGCTGCCAACGAGATCATTGCCATCGTCATGGTGGCCGTGCTCGGTCTTTTTGCCCTCGCATTCCTGCTTCATGGCGTGGCGATCTGGTTGGGAGAGGCCCTCGGGGGCGTGCAATGGGGGTACCTGATTGTGGCAGCCGTACTGGGGCTCACTACCTTGGCGCTGAAATCGGCGCGACCCGATTTTGTCCGCAGACGCAGTGGCAAAGAGGAAGCAGCCACGGAGCGGCTTCCCGCCTCTGCCGGGCCCAAGGCCGAACTGCCTGCGGCTTCGACATCCCGTTCGGAAGAAACATCATCAACAGACGCAGCGGAATCGAAAGAAGGAGGAGAGAATGGCTGAGAACCGTTCACGAGAGGAAATCGAGGCCCGTCTGAAAGAAAAGGCCCAGTCCATTTCCAACCGATTCGACAAGTTTGAGTCATCACTTCCGGGAAAGAATCTCAAGGTACCGGAGGTCCTGAAGAAGAAGCGCAATATCAAGGTGGGCCTTGCCATTGGCGCCGGGTTCCTGATCGGGTACAAGCTGCTCAACCGAAGCAGCAGGCGCTCGGGTGGGGACTACGGGGAAAGCCTTGAGCGACTGGCAGACAGGTTGGGTGATGCCATTTCAGACCGTTTGAAGCGGTCCGAGTCTCCCGACGAAGCAGTCCGGGAAGCGCTGGAAGACAATCCTCCCATCGTCCAGATGAACGCCGATCGTGAGGGTCCGCTTTCCGGTGCCATCCGGCAACTGCTCAACTCGGGCAGTTCCGTTCTGGTGTCCGAACTCGGTCGATGGCTGCAGCAGCGGTTGGTTGAAGAAAGAAAGCATCCCGAGGGAGACTGACCTCGAAAGGAATCATTTGCCGCGGTACCGGGTGAAACGCCACTTTTTCGGGTTTCCATTCCGTGCCCGGACCCAAGCCATCCACCAGATTCATGAAAGTCGTACTCTTCGGGCCTCCCGGCGTCGGAAAAGGATCCCAGGCACGTTTCCTCTCGGACAGGGAAGGGGCTGTCCACATCTCTACAGGAGTGCTCCTGCGACGGGCCATCCGGAGCGGAACGGAACTCGGACAGAAGGCACAGTCGTACGTCGAATCAGGCAAGCTGGTACCGGGAGTATTGGTTCGCGCTCTTGCCGAGGATGCCATCCGTGCTACCAATTTCAAGGGCTTTGTACTCGACGGCTATCCGAGGACCATTGAGCAGGCTGAGTGGCTCGATGAGTTCCTCCAGGAGGAAGGTACCCAACTGGATACGGTCCTCAGTCTTGAAGTGCCTGCGGACGTCATCATAGACAGGCTGTCGAAACGACGCGTGGACAAGGAAACGGGTGAGAACTACCATCTTGATTTCAAGCCACCACCGGCAGACATCCCTGCGGACCGCATCATCCAGCGCAAGGATGACATGCCGGATGCCATCCTGCATCGCCTTGAGATCTATGACAAGGAAACGCATCCCGTCCAGGACTGGTATCGACAGCGCGGCATGCTGCAGGAGATAGATGGACGGGGATCATTCGAGGAGGTGTACGGACGGATCGTGAACGCCATTCCGACTTCCCGTTCAGCATCGTGAGTCGGGAGGAACAGATAGCATCCTTCCTGGCTGACAACGCTTCCGCCTTTGAGGACGTGTTGGCAGCGGTCATCGACAGGGTGGATCCGGACCGTCTTTACGCACCGGCATCCTACATTCTGGCCGGGAAAGGAAAGCGATTCCGCCCGCATCTTGTCCTGTCCGCCTCCGCTGTTTTTGACGGGGACCGGGACACCGCATTGCAGGCAGCCGCGGCAGTCGAGGTATTCCACATCTTCACGTTGGTCCACGACGACATCATGGATCGTTCGCCGACCCGCCGCGGACGGGACACCATCCATGTGAAATGGGACGAGCCTACAGCCATCCTGACCGGCGATTACCTGCTCGGAAAGACCGTGGAATTGCTGCTTGCGTTCCCGGATACGTCGTTGCGCCCTGCCATGACGTATTTCACGGACACAGTCCGCAAGTTGTGCGAGGGGCAGGTGCGCGACATGGAGTTCGAGGAACGGAATGATGTAACACTGGAGGAGTACCTGGTCATGATTGACCAGAAGACGTCTGCATTGCTGGAATGCTCCCTGGTCCTGGGCGGCATGACCGGCTGTGCCGGAGGTTCAGACCTCGAGGTGCTGGAACTGGTTGGTCACCATCTGGGCCGTGCCTTCCAGATACAGGACGACCTGCTTGATGTGACAGCGGATTCTGCCCAGTGGGGCAAGCCCGTCGGTGGAGACCTCATGGCCGCCAAGAAAACGTGGATGTTGTTGACCGCGATCGGGTCTGAACATCCGCACCGCAGTTGGTTCGAAGGGATGGTAGAACGTGGTGGTGCCACCCAGGAGGAAGTGCCGGAGGCGCGACGTAGGATGGAAGAGATGGGGATTGTAGAATCCGCACGCGAAGCGGTTATATTCCACTCCGACAAAGCGCTCGAACTGATCCATTCCCTTCCCAAAGGAACGGGTCAGCACAGCCTGGCCGCGCTGACCCAGAAAATGAAAAAACGCCTGCACTGATTCCCGAGCGACCATGATCGAAAAAGAAGTCACGGTAACGAATCGCGCGGGCCTGCATACCCGGCCTGCCTCCATGATCGTGCGGACCGCCTCCCAGTTCCAGGCGGAGTTCTTCATCCAGAAAGATGGCTACGAGATCAATGGAAAGAGCATCATCGGTGTGATGACGCTGGCGGCAGAGCAAGGAGCAACGCTCAACCTGATTTTTGATGGTTCGGACGAGCAGGAAGCACTGAAGGCCATGGAGGCCATTTTTGAGGACGGATTCGGGGAAGTGAAGTAGAACCGAGTCCGTTGCGTCGCATCCCGGCGTGCAGCAGTCATCAGATTACCCGCCATGACGGATCCCGCAGCTACTTCTGAAGCATTCAAGGTGTGCAAGGGCATCGGTGTGTCGCCCGGGATTGCCATCGGCCCCGCCTACCTGTACGCGAGGGTCTCTTTCGAAGTGGAAGAGCGCTCCATTGATCCCGAGCAAATCGAGGGAGAAAAGGAGCGGTTCGAGCATGCGGTCAAGCGGGCAGAGCGGGATCTCCACAAGATCATTGCCATCACTCGAGAGAAGTTGGGCGAAGACAGCGCTACCATTTTCGAGGCCCAACTGCTGATGCTCCGGGATGAGGCCATGTATCCGGAGGTGGTGTCTTTCATCGAGAAGAAAGGCATCAATGCCGGGTATGCCGTCCAGACCGTGATGAGCAAGCACCGTCAGGTCATGGAGGCCTCCGATTCCGAATATCTGAGGGAGCGGTCAAACGATCTGTTGGATATCCAGGACAGGATCATCCGCCATCTTCGCCGCGGACGGATTCTCTCTGCGGTGGACGAAGAGTCGATTGTCATTGCCGAGAATCTGACGGCTGCCGACATCATCCTGTTCAGCAGGAGAGGCATTCTCGGATGCGCCATGGATTTCGGCGGTCCGACATCCCATGTCTCCATCATGGCCCGGGCGCTCGGTGTTCCGGCGGTGGTAAGCACGCACGGCGCAACGAAGGAGGTATCGACCGGGGATCTGGTAATCCTGGATGGGATCCGCGGTGAGCTCATCGTCAATCCGGACGAAGCCACGCTGGAGAGTTATCGGGTCAAACAGAAACGGTACGAGCGTCTTCTGCAGGAGGACAAGCAACTGGTCAACCAACCGGCCGAGACGCTGGATGGTCACCCGGTGCTGTTGCAGGCCAATCTGGAACTTCGCGAAGAGATTCCCCTGATGGAGGAGAACGGCGCCAAGGGTGTTGGACTCTTCCGCACGGAAATGCTGCTTCTCATGGAAGGGAGGGCCATCGTGACCGAGGAAGAACAGGCCATCGAATACACCAAGGTCGTCGAGGCCGTGGCGCCCCATACCACGACGTTCCGCATCCTGGACCTGGGCGGCGACAAACTCCTACCCATGGGGCACCGGGAGCACAACCCTTTTCTGGGGTGGCGTGGCATCCGGATCATGCTGGACAAACCGGAGCTGATGACGCCGCAACTGCGCGCCATCCTGCGGGCCAGTGCAAAAGGACCTACGCGTCTCCTGCTTCCCATGATCACATCCATCGGCGAAGTACGTCGTTTCAAGGAGATGCTCGCCGAGACCATGGACGCCCTGGACAAGGAAGGCGTTGCCTTTGATCGTGACATTCCAGTGGGCGTCATGGTGGAAGTGCCCTCTGTGGCATTGCAGGCCGAACTTTTTGCCAAAGAGGTGGACTTCTTCTCCATTGGCACAAACGATTTGACGCAGTACGTGCTGGCCGTGGACAGGGGAAACGACCTCGTAGCCGAGATCTACAATGAGTTGCACCCTGCTGTGCTTGAGCTCATTCGTATGACTTCAGAGGCCGCACACAAGGAGGGCATCCCGGTATCGCTTTGTGGCGAACTGGCAACGAATCTTCGGGCCGTGCCGGTATTGCTGGGCTTGGGCGTTGATTCATTGAGTGCGTCACCCGTGTATTTGCCCGCCATGAAGCGCGTTATCCGTGCAATGAAGCGGAGCGAGGGGGAGGCCCTTGCTGCCCGTGCACTGGCATCCTCCGATCCGGAAGAATTCCGCCGGTTCATGGATCGATGGCTCGAAGAACATGCTTGCGGGGTTTCCTTTTTTCTCGAAGGGCCAGAGGCCTGAGGGTACTGTCGCACGAGGCTGTACCCGTGCAACGCAGGGGCTTCGTTCCATTCGACGGTCCGCGCCGCCCGTTTGGAGCGGTTCTGCGACCACGGGGCTGAACGAAGGCGGCAAGGGATGTGCAGCATCGTAGATTCCCTTTGCCCGATTGATCCACTACGCGTGCTGCAGGCCCTCTGTCAGATCCCCGAGCGGTTCTGGCAGGAATGCCTACCACTTCATGTCCAGAACCCTCCCTTTTCCATCATTCCTGTTGGTTCTCCTGACGCTGGCGTTCATTCCGGCAGGGGAGGCCATGGCGCAGTTCGGCTATCATTTCGGCCGCAACAAGGTCCAGTACGAGGATTTCGAGTGGCGGGTCATGAAGACCGAGCATTTCGACATCTACTACTATCCGGAGATGGTCGAATTGGCAGAACACGGGGCGCACTTCGCCGAAGAAGCGTACAGGGACCTGGAGCACAAATTCAATTTTTCCCTTGGGCATCGCGTCCCGCTCATCTTCTACTCGAGCAACCTTCATTTCAAGCAAACGAACATCACTCCCGGCTTCATTCCGGACGGCGTAGGTGGGTTCTACGAATGGCTGAAAGGGCGCGTTGTCATTCCGGCCAACGGAAATCTCCATCGGTTCCGCCGCGTTATCCGGCACGAGATGGTCCACGTGTTCACGTTCAACAAGGCCACTCGCGTCATGCGTGACCACCGCAGGGTCATGGACCGCTTCTTGCCGCTCTGGTTTACGGAAGGGTTGGCCGAGTACTGGTCTGGAGAACCGGACCACCAGCATGAAATGGTGATTCGCGACGGCCTCTTCACGAATTACCTGCCGCCGCTGGAGTCCATGTACCGCATCAACGGTTCGTTCGTTATGTACAAGCAAGGCGAGGCCGTTTGCCGGTTCTTTGCCGAGCGGTACGGAGAGGAACGGTTGCTCGAGCTCATCGAGAACGGGTGGCGGGACCGCGATTTCAGGGTGGTCATGGAAACCACATTCCACGAGAAGATCGAGGACATTTCGGCTGCATTCGAGACCTGGCTGAAAGAGCAGTACTACCCGGACCTTGAAACGGTGGAGATGCCATCCATCATTGCAGGCGGTCTCTCCACCGAAGGATTCAATGCCAAGCCCAACTTCTACCGGTTTGCCGATGGCACGCGTCGGGTGTATTTCGTGGGCAACCTGAACGGCCTGTCCAATGTGTACCAGGTGGAGGTGGATGCGGATTACCAACCCCTGACCGAGCCGAAGGTCCTGATCGAAGGCGAACGGAACGATGAGTTCGAAGCCTTCCACCTTTTCGAGAGCAGGATCTCCGTATCACCGGACGGCAAACTGGCATTCGTAACCAAATCCGGTGGGCAGGACGTCATCCATGTGTATGACCTGAACCGGGACGAACTTCTCAACACCTACCGTTTCAGGGACCTCATCGCGGTCTATTCGCCCTCCTGGGATCCGGACGGAACGGCCATGGTCTTCACCGCCATCACCCGTTCGGGCTTCTCCGATCTGTACGTGTATCGTCTGGAAGAGGACGCCCTGGTTCAGTTGACGGATGATGACTACGACGACAGGGATCCAGCCTGGAGTCCGGATGGCACACGGATCGCGTTCTCCTCTGATCGGACATCGCTCGGGAAGGGTGGTGCCTACAATCTGTTCTCCTACGAGGTTGACAGCGGTCTGGTGCGCTACATCACGTACGGAGACCGCTTTGACCTGGCCCCGGCATGGAGTCCAACGGGTGACCATCTGGCCTTCATTTCCGCCTCCAAGAATGAGGAGGGGCGCTACGAAACCCAGGATATATGGGTGAAGGACATGAGTGACCAGGACGGAAGCGGTCCGGAGTATGCGGCCTTTGCCTCTTCGGCTCCAATCGAAGGTCCCACATGGCGCCCGCTCAAGCGATTGACCCGACTCGTGTCGGCATCGTTCGATCCAGTGTGGACCGAAGATGATCGCATGGTCTTCACAAGTTTCGAAGGACTCAGTTTTACCATCCGGCAGTTGCCGGACGTTTCGGAGCGTATCGGAGCTCCCAGGGAAGAGGCTCTGGCGGTGTTCAATACGGTCGGGACCTCATGGCAATACGAGGCCCTGGAGTTGGGGAAAGATGCTGAAGACGGAGACTATCGCCGTCGATTCCAGCTCGATATTGCCCAGGGTACGGTTTCCCAGAATCCGGTGCTGGGGACGACGGGCGGTGCCGTCTTTGCTTTCTCGGATATGCTGGGGGATGAGTACCTGTATCTCACGGTCCTCAACACCGGCACCGGTCGACGCAGCTTCATTCGCGATCTGAGTTTCCAGGTGGCCCACTTCAAGATGAGTCGACGGGCCAACATCGGGTACGGTGCGTACCGCTTTTCGGGTCGTCGATACGACGTGACCGATCCGGACGCGCCAACAGAGTTTCCCGTGTTCTTCGAGACGGTATATGGCGGATTCGGCCTGATCAGTTATCCGCTCTCCAAGTTCACCAGACTGGAGATGACGTCGTCCCTCAACTGGACCAGCAAGGATGTCAACATCCGGAATGTCGAGCGGGATGCGCTCCTGCTGTCGAGTTCGGTTTCCCTTGTCCGGGATCAGGCCCTCTACTGGATGAATGGCCCGGTCGCGGGCTGGCGTGCCAGCATGACAGCGGGGTACACCAGTGATATCCTGTACGCCAATGTCAGTTACTACACGCTGATGGCGGACATCCGGAAGTACTTCCGCATAACAAACGACATCACATTCGCTTCTTGGGGCATGGCGCGCATCAACGAGGGGCGCGAGGCCCGATTGTTCGTCCTGGGAGGAAGCTGGGATCTGCGCGGATTCCGCTGGTTCGACGTCCGGGGGCAAAAGATGTGGTTCACCTCACAGGAACTGCGTTTTCCCATCCTGAAAGCGCCGTCGGTCATGTTTCCGATCCTGGCACCGTTCGGGCTGGCAAGCCTGCGTGGTGCCCTGTTTTTCGATGCCGCCCATGCATGGAACAACGATTACCATGAAGTCCGGCCCGAGTTGAGGGCCGGCGAGACCGTGGGTGCCGCCGGTATCGGTTTCCGGGTAAACCTCTTCGGTGCGTTTGTCCTGCGCTACGATGTCGGGCGCCGGTATCGGGATGGATTCCGCAGCCAGGACAAAGTCTTCCGGCAATTCTTTTTCGGATGGGATTTCTGATGATGATCCGGCATCATATAACACGTTGGAGCGCAGCGATTCTGGTTCTCGGCCTGTCGGCATGCCAGACCATCCAGTTCGAGCGACCTCAGGTTCTGTCAGAGACGGATTGGCCAACAGATGGTCAGACCGAGTCACGCAGCCGGGCCGTTGATGCCTCGCTCTCCCTGCCGTTGGCTCTTGAATGGGAGTACAATGCCAACGCAGGATTCGGTCCCGCGTCGCCGCTGGTGTTGCAGGACCGCGTGCTGGTCGGCAACCGGAAAGGCGAGATACACTCAGTGGAAATCGGGACGGGAAAGGGCCGCGGATTCAAACAGATGGGAGAGTCCGTCGAGGGCTCTGCCCTGATCCACGATGGAACGCTCTACGTTCCCGTGGCGTGGGGCAAGCGGATTATGATTGCCTTCGACCTGACCAAAGGCACCAACCGCTGGAGGAAACGCGGCGTCCCGTTTGCCACGGCATTGCTCGGACATCGGGATTCGGTGGTTGGAGTGGACCTAGAGGGTACCCTGAAGGCGTATTCCACCCGTAATGGAGAGGAATTGTGGTCGATGGAATTGGCATCGTATCGCACGTTCAAGGCCTTTCCGGTTCGTGTTTCCGAGTCATCCGTCGTATTTGCGGACATTACCGGACAGGTGTACCGCGTGAATCTGGATACGCAGGAAGTGGAATGGACCACCAACCTGGGATCGCCGGTCTACGAGACACCGGCAGCAGCGGAAGACAGGATTGCCATTTCCTCAACCCGCGGAACACTTCATCTTCTGGATGCGACGAGTGGTGAGGCCGTCTGGACCTGGGAGGGCCCCGAGCACATCCGGATGGGGGCACCTGCCCTGGGATCGTCGGAGATCATCGCTGGCGCGACGGATGGTCACGTGCGTGCCTTTGATCGCGCTACGGGTGCGGTGCGATGGGAAACAGAATTCGACGATGTGGTTTCTGCCGCACCCCTGGTGGCAGGCAGCCATGTCTTCGTCGGGACACTGGGGCAGGAGTTGGCTGCCCTGGACCTGACTACCGGTGAGAATCTGTGGCAGACTGAAGTCGAGGGACGCATAAAGTCAGCGATGGCTGTAGCCGAGGGCGGATTGCTGGTACTGACGGAGCCTCGGTGGGTCCTGTATTTCAAGCCGTCAGAGGAAGTATCCGCCACGGAACAGACGATGAGAGAGGACCAACCATGAACAAGATGGTGCAGACCCCGGCATGCAGGACCGCAATGGTCATCCAGTCCTTCTTCCTTGTTTTTGCCTGTTCGTTGACCGTGCTGTCCGGGACAGTACAGGGTCAAGATCGGCAATTGATGCTGACTTCGAATGCGGACTCCGCGGGGGTCTGGGTCGACGGAGCGTGGATGGGCACGGTCGAGGATGCGCCATTCATGATTGCCTCGACCGCCAGACAGGTCGTCGTGCGCCCTCCGGGGAATGACATCTGGTCCATCAACCCCCTGCAGTTCGATCTGGGAAAGGAGTCCACAGACGCAGTCACCTTTGATGCGGCATTCGAATACCACTACCGCATCGAGTCCATTCCTTCGGGCGCTCACGTCTATCTGGGCGAGACGGGTTTGGGTATCACCCCAACAACCCATCGAACTCCCAAGCCTTTGCAGGAAATGATCCGTCTGGAGTTGGAGGGATACAAACCCGGGGAAGTCGAATCGGGTCAGAATCTTTGGAATCACGTATCCATTACGATGGAGCCGGTACCGTCGTTGGCCGAAGCCGTCCGCAGCGATCATGTGGTGTCCGAGAAGGGACCGAACTGGGTGAACATCGCGGTGACAGCCTCTGCATTTGCAGCGGGCGCGCTGGCTGTGCACTACCGGACCAAGGCCGACAATCGCTTCGATGACTACGGAGTGACCGGCAAGGAATCCCTGCGCTCGGATATCCGGCGGTTGGATGTGCAATCCGGAGTGGCACTGGGCATCATGCAGGCAGGACTGGGATTCGTGGCCATCCGGTTGGCACTGTAGGCGTTCCGCTTCCACGGTGAATCGGAAGATTCATCGCTTCGAATGCCGAACCGGGATCCGATCCGACCGTTTGCGTGGAAGAAGGATCCGAAATCAATTCGTACCAACGACGATGATTGTAGAGAAGCTGCAGAATGACCTGAAGGAAGCCATGAAGTCAAAGGATGCCGTTCGGCTCCGGACCATCCGTTCCCTTCGTGCGGCCATCATGGCCAAGGAGATTGAAATGCGATCGGGTGGTGATGCCTCGATTTCCAACGAGGATGCCTTGAGTGTCCTTCACAAGCAGGCAAAACAGCGCAGAGATTCCATTGAGCAGTTCGTCGCCGCCGGTCGGGACGATCTCAGGAAGACGGAAGAGGAAGAGTTGGCCGTCATCGAAGCCTACCTTCCAAAGCAACTATCCGAAGAAGAAGTCCGTACCGCGGTCAAGGACATCATCGAGGCTACCGGAGCATCCGGCATGCAGGACATGGGCAAAGTGATGGGTCAGGCCATGGGTCGATTGAAAGGATTGGCCGATGGCAACCTGGTCCAGAAGGCCGCCCGCGAACTGCTGGCCTCCTGACAGCGGCTCCCGGGAGTCTTTCCCGCTTGACGGGAGCACTTTCCGGCCGATAACAGATTCATGGCGACCCTGGACATACTCATACTCATTGTTCTGGGCATCGGACTCCTCAGGGGGTGGCGATCCGGATTCCTCAAGCAGGCGACAGCGCTCGTGGGCACCTTGCTGGCCTTCGTGCTGGCCGCCTCATTCATGGAATCAGCCGGCAAGATGATTGCGTCCGGCATGCGCCTCTCGACTGAACAAGCCAGCCTGATCGGCTTCATGGGTCTGTTCGTCCTGGTCAAACTGGCAGTGAACATGGTGGCTTCTGCCGCCTCATCGCTGCTTGAAGCAGTCAACCTGTCCGGCCTGGACCGGATGGCCGGGGGCGTTGCGGGTGCTGCCAAGGCAGCCGTGGCCATGAGCCTGGTGTTCGTGGTCATCGGGTTTGCCCAGCTTCCGGGTGAGGTATCCCGGGAGGAGTCGGAATTCTACATGCCGGTCTATCAGATCGTACCGACCGCCTGGACCCTGCTGGAAGACCGCTCACCGGCTTTCGGGGATCTCCTGAAGAAGGTCGAAGACCGGTTGGATTTCCACGGCGGGAGTTTGCCCATCTGAAGCTCGTCGCAGGGACTACCTGCCGTTGAGTCGGTAGGTCAACTGCATTCCAAGGCGCGTTGAAGGGCCATTCATGGCGTCCTCCGGACCAGTTTCCGCAATCCGCTGCACAAGGCCGCCCAGGCGCCAACGCTCTGCAGGTTGAAGCCCGACTTCGATGCGGGAGGCATCCAGCGAAAGATGGCCGCTGGAATAACCGGTCTTCTGCCAGGATGCCAGGACGGTCAACATCTGCCACTCCAGCGCGGCTGACAAACGGACACCTGCGTGGAATCCGGTTCCTTCCAGGTTGGAGCCATCCGCCGTTTCCAGTTGGGTCGACTGGATTCCTCCAAAGACCTGACCTTTCGCCGAGACCGACGCGTGCTCCTGCTGAACGTGGAACCCCGGGCCGGTGCCCGTCTCAAACCACGTCCGTTTCTGTTTCTCGAAAACATGGGAAGCCAGATCGATCAGCGTGACGGATCCGGACCACCAGGCACGTTGGAGGGACAGGTCAAGCACGGTCAGATGCCAGGCGTTCCGATTGGAGAGGCCCTCTTGATCCGGAGCATTCCGTCCTGCCGCGAGGGAAAGGAGCTGGATGTAAGAGTCGGGAGTGGTTTGGGGAAGAAGGGACTCCAGCGGCACCTGTCCCCGGAATCTCCCCGTCAGAGCAGTGGCATCGGGATGGGCCAGCCAGGAGGAACCGGCAGAGAACTCCCAGTCGATGAGTTCCAGGGTCACGGGCCCGGCTTCCGGGGTCTGCGCCATGCTGTCTATTGTGTCCAGTCCACCCAGGAGCAGGAACGCCAGAAGGAAGGCGCTCCAGATATTTCCGGAGGTCGGTATCTGAATCTCTGAGGTCAGCATGCCGGAGGCGGAATGACCTTCTTCTTTCTTGCCCATCGCATGATCACCAGCCCTCCGATGATGAGCGTTCCACCGATGATCTGTGCGGGCAGGATCGGATCGCCCAGGATGAAAAAACCTGAAACGAGGGCGATCAGCGGCACGAGATTTCCGAATGCCGCTGTGTGGGAAGCACCGAGATTCCGGACAGCATTGTTCCAGAAAACGATGGCAATACCCGTCGAGAGCGCGCCAGAGAAGAAGACGGCAAACCAGTACACGGCCGTCATCCGTTCCCAGTCCGTCTCATTCCAGTATGGAATGGCCAACAGGGCGAGTGGAGGAAGGCACAGCAGCAGGGCAATGACAGTCAGCGACAGCGGGGAGTGCTTCTGGACAACGGGTCGCGTAAGCGCGGTATAGGAGCCCCAGAGTATGGCAGCGGCCAGAACAATCACATTCCCGATCAGGAGATCAGAGGAGAGGTCAATCTCTGCCGTTCCGAAAGCGACGACCGTGGCCGTGCCCACGATGGACACCACCAGACCCGTCCAGGCTTTGGCTGAAAGTTGTTCAGTACCCATCACCAGGGAAAGAAGGGCCGTCCAGATGGGCGCCGAGGACATGATGATGGCCCCGTTGCCAGCCGAGGTGTAATCGAGGCCTGTGATGAATGCTGCCTGGTAAAGCACCCATCCAATGAGTGACAGTCGGATGATGGCCCTGGGATCCAGTTTGAGTGGACCCCAGAACGGAGCGCGGGTCTGCTGGATTCGTCGCCAGTAGATCAGACAGAGGACGGCTGCCGCACCAAGCAGCCGGAAAATGTTCATGACCTGCGGGTGCATGACTTCCAGCACGAGTTTGACCACCACGAAGTTCAGGCCCCAGAACAGCACGACGGCCAGGAGTTCTATTTCACTGCGCAGGGAGCGGTTTGCTGGGGGTTGCAACGCGTTGCCGGTTCGGGGTGATGGATCTGGGAGGACCGAAATCTAGTCGATGCCCTGCAGAATCCCACGTTGGTCGGAAGGCATTGATCCATTCTTGACCGGATCGCCATTCTTGATCTGATCGATAGTATTCCGTTATTTGATGGACGCACTTCAATGAGGGATGCCATGGCCATGCTGGACAACGGAATAACCAAGCTTTACTACACCATTGGTGAAGTAGCGTCCATGGTGGATGAGGAGGCACACGTACTTCGCTATTGGGAAACGGAGTTCGACAGCCTTCGACCGCGCAAGAATCGCGCAGGCAAGCGTGTGTACACCAAGGATGATGTCGATGTGGTGTTCAGGATCCGGCATTTGTTGCGGGACGAGAAGTTCACCATTGATGGCGCGCGGCAAGCGCTCAAGCGGGAGAAATCGGGGAATGGGAGTGTGGATTCGGATCGGGTACAGCAACTGACCGAGGTGCGTTCTTTTCTCCAGAAAATGCTGGACCGGGTCAAGGACTGACGTCGTCCGCATCGGGAGGCTTTTCGCTCAACCTTCGCCGTCATGATGCTGCCGCGTCGGTGGGAACTGTACCGCGGTTCGTAGATTGGAGCCTCTCCCGCCCGGAACACCGGATCCGGATGGGATATTTTCGGGACGTGGCGCAGCCCGGTAGCGCACTTGCATGGGGTGCAAGGGGTCGTGGGTTCAAATCCCGCCGTCCCGACGACAAACAAAGAAAGGGCAAGCCTCAGGGCTTGCCCTTTTGTGTTTGGAGGAGGGTTTCTGGGATTGTGCGAAGCAAAATCCCAGAAAAAGTCCCGACGAGTTGAGGAGATCGCGTGGGGATGGAACGGGGTTTCTGGGATTGTGCGAAGCAAAATCCCAGAAAAAGTCCCGACGAAGGGGGTATTGTAACGATCGGGTTGGCACCCTTACCATGGTCCATCTTTTCACCAGATCAGGACTCATTCCATGCTTCGCTTCTTCAATCGCTCCGCCGTTGTATTGATGATCGGATTCATGCTGCCCGGATGCGCGGGGGTTGCAGACTTCATCCGCAACATGGAGGAGTCCGATCCGCCCGGAGTGTTCTCAAGCACTGGAGAGGTGGTTACCTACGACTACCTGTATCCCGACATGGCTTTCCAGCCTTGGAGCGGTGGCTGTTCGATTGACCCTGGCGTGAATCTGAATGCCAACTGGGGTATGCCTCATCAACCAACCAAGCACGGGAAGAATGCCCACGATTGGCAGGAAACGGCTGAAATCAGCGGGTTCTCGGCCTAATGGATTACTGCTGGTCCTGAATTGGACAGCCCCGGAGAATTCGGTCAGTCCTATTCCCGGTTCACCTCAGAACTGGCCGGTGCGGGCATGTACGACCTTTTCGTGTTGGCCGATGATTGTGCCTGGATTTACCTGGACGGTCAGCATGTCGCGTCACAGGGTACCCAAAAGACATTCGCTGATGCCTATCCGGTTGATCTGGACGGAACGCACACGCTTGATATCATAGTGTATGATGGCGGTGGCATCGGAGGGCTGATGTTCTCGCTCGATACACGTGATGCCGACGCTCAGGAGGGCAGGGGCCCATCGGCGCGACCGCAGTAGGGGCAAGGTACGCTCAATGGAGCGTCTACGATAGAAATGAAAAAGCCCCGTTTCTGCGCCATGCAGAAACGGGGCTTTCACGTTCAGGGCAAGAGCTCCTAGTACCGGTAGTAATCCGGTTTGTAGGGCCCGTCCGTGGTAACGCCGATGTATTCAGCCTGCTCAGGCGAGAGCTCGTCCAACTCCACGCCGATCTTGGCAAGATGAAGACGGGCGACCTGCTCATCGAGGTGCTTCGGAAGCGTATAGACCTCGTTGTCGTAGTTGTCTGCGTTGTGCCACAACTCCAACTGGGCCAGTACCTGGTTCGTGAAGGAGTTGGACATCACGAATGACGGATGACCCGTGGCGCAGCCAAGGTTGACCAGGCGACCTTCTGCCAGGACGATGACATCATTGCCTTCGATGTTGAACAGGTCAACCTGAGGTTTGATGGTATCCTTTGTGTGGCCGTAGTTCTTGTTCAGCCACGCCATATCGATCTCGTTGTCGAAATGGCCGATGTTGCAGACGATGGCTTTGTCTTTCAGGGAGCGGAAGTGGCGCTCGCCAACGACGTTGAAGTTGCCCGTAGCCGTAACCACGATGTCCGCTTCCTTGACGGCATCGTCCATTTTCTTGACGGCAAAACCGTCCATGGCAGCCTGCAGTGCGCAGATCGGGTCGATTTCGGTGACGATGACACGGGCTCCTGCACCACGAAGCGATGCTGCCGAACCTTTCCCCACGTCACCATATCCGGCGACGACGGCCACTTTTCCTGCCATCATGATGTCCGTGGCGCGGCGGATGGCGTCCACGAGGGATTCCTTGCAGCCGTATTTGTTGTCAAACTTGGACTTCGTGACCGAGTCGTTGACGTTTATGGCCGGCAAGGGGAGGGTGCCCTTCTTCTGACGCTCATACAGGCGGTGAACACCTGTCGTCGTCTCTTCAGACAGTCCCTTGATGCCCGGGACAAGTTCCGGGTAGCGATCCAGGACCATGTTGGTCAGGTCACCACCATCGTCGAGAATCATGTTCAGCGGCTTGCGCTGATCGCCGAAGAACAGCGTCTGCTCAATGCACCAGTCGAATTCCTCTTCATTCATCCCTTTCCAGGCGTACACCTGGATACCGGCGGCCGCGATGGCCGCAGCGGCTTCATCCTGCGTAGAAAAGATGTTGCAGGAAGACCAGGTCACTTCGGCGCCCAACTCGACAAGGGTCTCGATGAGGACGGCCGTCTGGACGGTCATGTGCAGGCAACCGGCAATGCGGGCTCCCTTGAGGGGTTGCGTGTCCCGATACTGCTCACGCAGAGCCATCAGGCCTGGCATCTCGGCTTCGGCGAGGCGAATCTCCTTGCGACCCCACTCGGCGAGGGAGATGTCTTTGACTTTGTATTTCAGCGTTTCTACTTCCATGAACTCGGATGGGAATGACTGGCTGCTGGTAGAGTCCGTTTGTACCCGAAGCCGGCCTGTTGTTTCCGCTTCTTTCGTTAAGCGGCAGTGAGAACTGTCGGGGGGCGAGACGGCCGCAGACAGTTGCAGAGAAGAACGATCCTCTGGATCGTCAGTCGGATGGCCATTGCGAGGGAGGCACGCCGAAACGTTCCTTGAAAGCCTTCCTGAATCCTGAAGCACTGCTGAATCCTACAGCCGCACCCACTTCCTTGAGTGCCATGCGTCCTTCTGCAATCAGTCGCGCAGATTCATCCAGGCGAATGCCCCGGACATAATCTGCAGGGGATTGGCCCGTAATGGCTTCCAGTTTCCTGTGGAACTGGCGTGCGCTGAGATGAACCCGGTCTGCCAGGTCTTCAACCGTGAGACGCGGATCATCCAGGGCTGTCCGGATGGCTTCTCTGGTTGATACCATGAAATCACGGTCCAGGGCCGAGAGCCCGGTATGTTCGCCAGCCCGTTCGTCGGAATTATCCTGTCCTGAAAGGCCGAACGCTTCCTGAATCCGTCGGCGATTTGACAGCAGGCTTTCGATGTAGGCCAACAATTCGCGCGTCTCGAACGGCTTGGTCAAATAGACATCGGCACCAGTGCGAAGACCGGAAGTCCGGGAATCCACATCACCTTTTGCTGTGAGCATGACAACCGGAATGTGTGATGTCGGCAATTCCCGCTTGACCGTGGTACAAAACTCCGTACCACTCATCTCCGGCATCATGACATCGGTGATCACCAGATCCGGTATGGATTCGCGACACAATTCGAGTGCTTCCCGGCCATTGGAGGCCGTCAGGACATTGAAATGACGCAACAGGCTGGAGGCGAGGAACTCCAGCAATTCAGGATTGTCTTCCGCGATGAGAATGGTGTATCGATGTCCCCATCCTTCAGATACGGGCATTCCCGATCGCAACAGAGCGGTGGCGGATCGTTCAGGACCGGAATCCGGCACTTCGATCGGGGGGGCGCCGGTCTGGAGCGTCACATCGACCTCCGGCAACCATATCGAGAACGTCGAACCGGAACCGATGACACTTTCGACCTCAATCCGTCCACCGTGCATCTCCACCAGGTCCTTGCACAGGGACAGTCCTATCCCGGAGCCCTTCAAACCGTCCTGGTTGTCGCCACGGAAATAGCGATCGAAAACATGGGGTACATCATCACCTTGGATCCCTTTTCCCGTATCTCTCACCGACAGGAGGGCTTCCTTGTCCTGTGTGATCTCCAGGTGCACGTCTATGCGGCCACCTTCCGGTGTGTACTTGAGCGCATTTCCCAACAGATTGAACAGGACGTGCTCGATCCGCGCACTGTCATACGTCCACAGGATGGGTTGATCAGGGGTCGATACCACCAGTGCAACCCCTTTGTCTTCCGCGGCACGGGAAAAGAAGCCTGTAACCCGTTGGGTGAATGCTTCCAGATCGTCCAATTGGACATTCAACTGGAAGGTCCCGGCTTCGAGGGCCGTGAAATCGAGAATGTCGTTGACCAGCACGGTCAAACGATCCACGTTGCGATCAACCACGTCCAATTGATGGGCGAGATCCTGGTCCTCCTGCGCTGACTCGCGTTCAAGCAGGCTGGATATGGGACCCTTGATCAGGGTCAGAGGGGTTCGCAACTCATGGCTGATGTTGCTGAAGAAGGTACTTTTCAGGTCATCCAGTTCAGCCAGCCGAAGGGCTTGCTGTTCGATGGTCGCCGTACGTTCCTTGACCTGACTTTCGAGTAGATCATTGCGTCTTCTTACCACGCGAATGCGCCCGAACACCATCAACGCGCCAGAACTTATTCCGAAGGCGATCAGGATCACGATGAACCAAGGGGTTTCGGCGAACGAAGGACCCCGGTCAATCAAGACGGATGTCGTTTCATTGCTCCAACGCCCGGCGATGCCCGCCTGCAGGTGCAGGCGGTGCCTCCCCTTCGGAAGTCCGGAAAGCGACAACTGATTCACGGGTCCCAGATTCACCCAACCATCCGTGACTCCTTCAAGGCGATATCGGAAGGACACATCCTCGGATGAACTGAAGTGAGGCGAACTGTACCGGATTTCGATGCCTGTTTCGCTCGACGACAGTGAAATGGATTCATTCGCCACGTCAATGGCATGTCCGCCGGACGTTATCGCATGGACCGTTACCCGTCTTGGCACAGGATCCGCCACCATGTCCGGATCGATGATGGCCACACCCTGCTGGGTCGGAAAACGAATCCGGCCTTGCCGGTCGAGATAACCAGCGGATTGCATTCCACCGTTTCCCTCCCTGTTCCTCATTCCAGACTTGTCGTCGATGGCAACGGCTGAAAGTCGCTGGACCTCGCCCTGCACCAGCTGCCTCACGTTGTCCGGTTCGAGTCGGAATATCCCACGATTCGAGTTGGCCCAAACATTACCGGCACGGTCCCTGACCATCGCGTGAACACTGTTGTCTGGAAGCCCATCGTCTCTCCCGATGACCTTCGGAGCAGTACCATCGATTCCTGGTTCCGACGCTGCAGGAAGGACGATCAAGCCGACATCCTCGCTTCCGACCCAGACTTCACCGGACTCCATCGGAAGGATGGAGCGGATGTTGTTGCTGGGGAAACCGGAAGATTCGTTCCAGAAGAAAAGAGAATCGCCTTCAAGGTAGCCAAGTCCCTGACCGAAAGTGCCGAACAGAAGGTCTCCTCCGCTGGTTTCGGATATGTAGCGAACCCAGGGATTCTCAACGACAGAAGAAGCAATGCGCCTGAAGCCAGCGTCCGGGTGATCTTTCACCCAAAGACTACTTTGAGTGCCGACCCAGAGCCGGTCATTCGAATCTGAGTAAATGGCACGAACGCCCGGGTCCATGCCCGGTACCATCCCTGAAATGCACTCCTGACCTTTGATCCTGCACAGCCCCGCACCTCCAAGCCATATTGACCCATCCGCGTCCAATCCTGCAGCCCAAGGCGTACCCATGGAAATCTGCACATCGGAGCTGGTGCCGTCATAGCGGGAAAACTGTCGGGTATCCAGGAGGCCAACCCACATTCTGCCCTGAGCGTCCTCGATCAGTCCGTAGGCATTTTCTCCCGGCAGACCCTCCGGCAATCCCACGGTGGAGACAGCCGATGGACGGATGAGAAAAAGACCCAGAATGTTGTGGGCCACCCAGACTCAACCATCCCGGTTGGGATGCAATTGATTTATGGTGCCTTCCGTCTCCAGGACGATGGTGTCATTGCGATACACGGAACCATTCGCTGCATACCAGAAGTCACCGCTGATGTCCCTGACTGGAGGCGTGTGGTACGTCCCGGACTCGTAGGTGGGAAACACGCCTCCTGAAAAGTCGCTGACCAGAACGTTTCCATCGACCCGTAGCCAGCCCGTGCCCGTTCCCACAAGAATCTCGTTTCCATACGGGTACAGGTACCAGGCGTCCACCGGCCGGCCCGGAAGACCTGCTCTCCAGATCTGGGCAACCTCGCCTCCAGGACTCCATCTGGCCAATCCGTTGTCGGTAGCCACATAGATTGAATCTCCGATCGGGAGCACCCCGACCACGTTGTTTCCCGGCAATCCGTCATCTTGCGTGAACCGCTCAAACGGCAATGCATCCCGTAGTGCAAGCAGACCCTGTCTTGAGCCCACCCAGTACACGTCATCTGCTGAACGGACTCCACTGTACACATTGAATCCTGTGTCGGTCAGATACTCGGCCTCGCCGTATTTCCCAAGCGAAAGAATCCCCGAATCCGTGAACAACCAGTATTCGGAATCCGAGATGGGCACGTGTCCAGTCAAGGACCGGAAGCCGTATCGGGACGAGAGATTCAGGAAGGAGGCACCGTCGAAGAAGATGACCTCCTGGCTTTCGACCAGCAACAAGTACCCCAAGCCCTCCAGGTTGTATATGAAGGCCAGTCTGTTGCTCGGGAGTTCCGGATGAATATTCCTTTCGAAGACCTCGACATTGTGGCCAACAAATCGGACAAATCCGGCCAGGGTGGTCATCCACAGGAACCCCTGGTCGTCTTGGTGGAGTCCGGTCACACCAGATACAGGAAGACCCTCGGAAGCCGTCCACTGTCGAACAACAAAGTCAGGGTGCTGGCCGGTCGATGGAACGTCTTGACTGCGTGCTGGAATTGAATTGACGGCGACCGCGACCGCAATGACCAGCCACACGAGCACGTGGGACGGTGAGCGGCCGAAGGTAACGTGTCGCCGGTGGAGAAAGGCGAAGAGCATCGGGAATGACGAAAAAAGGGTCATGCGCCTCTTCCAATGTACGTCAGCATCTGATTTTGTCGCTTCTGTAGCGGGAGATGGCAGGTTTGTGGCGGTCTGGAAAGGCTATCCTGCTTATCCGTGACGACCAGCCACGTTTCCGCTTTGGCTTGGCCACCGCGATTCGAGCGAACCGCCGTTCCTCACACTCCAACAAACTCCGAACCCATGAACCCCTCACGTTCCATTCTCGCGGCCGTTGTTGCCGTACTCGTGCTGGCAGGTTGTTCAGAAGACAACATGATGTCAGCCATGGAAGAAGCGCGCGTCGAAGCCCGCTCCAATGAAGCCGTTTCCCCGACTGACGTTGAAGCCGTCGTAGCAGCCAAGGGCAAAGGCGACAAGTCAAAGAAAAGCGACAAGAGCAAAAAGAGCGACAAATCCAAGAAGAGGGACAAGAGCGAGAAAGGCGGCAAGTATGCCGTCTGTCACGTTGACCAAGACTCTGGTGCCATTGAACTGATCATGGTCGGCTCCGAAAAGTCCGTGGAGAAGCACCTGACCAACCATGGCGACGGAACGCCGGGCAACGGTTACACGGACGCCTGTGAACCGGATTCCGATGGCGATGGCGTTGCAGATGCAGATGACGCATTCCCGAATGACGCGAGTGAATCGGCCGATTCCGATGGTGACGGGGTAGGTGACAACGCTGATGTCTTCCCGAACGATGCCTCCGAATCCGCCGACTCCGACGGTGATGGAGTAGGTGACAACGCTGATGCCTTTCCTGACGATGCCACCGAATCCGCTGACACCGATGGTGACGGCCTGGGCGACAATTATGAATTGGCCAACGGCATGGACCCGAACAATGCGGATTCTGATGGCGATGGCATTCCTGATGGTGAGGATGAGTATCCGACGGACGCCAACAACGGGGGCGGCTCCATCTCCCTCGCGGATTCCAACCTCGACGCACCCGGAGATCAGGATGTCTTTTTCGACATGGATGGCAACCGGTACCAGTCCATGAATGACATCCCCTCCGGTTCCTACTTCATCTTCCTGGACGAATTCATGGGAGGAATTCTGTCGGCGCGGGTCTCACGCAAGGTTGACGGCGGCTATCAGAATGGAAGTCGACTGTCACAAAACTTTTTCAAAGGCCCAACGGGATACGATATCGCGGCAATCGAGGCGCTGGTCGCGCTCTGGGTTACCCTGCCAGAGTCGGATTACGCCTTCTGATTGAACGGTCCAAAGCGGGCACCAGTCCTGTGACATGTGCCCCGGCGAACGCGCACGCTTTCTTGCCGAAGGGGGGCGGCGACCATCGGTCGCCGCCCCTTTTTCTTTCCAGGCCAGGCTGGCGACGCCCATGCAAGGCCGTCAAGGATTCCCTGACGGCTGGAATCTGGAGAAACGGCTACATTGCTTTCCGACTCACCCAACCGGAAACAATGATGCACAGGTTGCTCTCCATCGCCCTCATCATCCTCGCACTGACGGGATGTCAGCAGCAGTCCACCACCGGCGTGACCTTCGACGTTCGTCTCACTGAGGAGGCATTCGAAGCCATGGATTCGCTGGGGCTGGACACCCCTGTTCACGGGCGCCTGTTCATCATCATCTCGACGGACGATGAGCGCGAACCCCGCTTGCAAACGGGCGTCAGTGGCGTGCCTTTCTGGGGCATGGATGTGGACGGGGTCCTGCCGAATGAGGTCATGCGTTTTTCCGCAGACAATCCGGACATCCGCGGCTATCCCTTCGAATCCATCGGCGAATTGCCTGCCGGCACCTACCGCGTCCAGGCCCTGCTGAGCGCCTACACGCGCTTTGAACGATCGGATGGGCATACCGTGTCCATGCACCTCAACTCGGGTGCTGGGCAGAATCAGTGGCGGGCTCCGGGCAACGCCATCAGTACCGTCCAGACCATCCAGGTCGATCCCTCAAGCGGCGGCATCTTCCCGCTGGACCTTCATGCCATTATCCCTCCGCAGGATCCATTGCCGGCAGGGGGCAGCATGCAACAGGGCAATCCGCCCGACACGGAGCAAGTCAAGTTCGTCAAGATCCGTTCGCAGCTGCTGTCCGAGTTCTGGGGCAGGGATATGTACATCGGGGCCAATGTCCTTCTGCCGGAGGGGTACGAGACGAGCAACGAACGCTATCCCGTCATGTACATGCAGGGACACTTTCCGGGCGATCGGGCGCCATTGGGCTACTCCGAAAATGGCAACCAGCGTGGGCGATCAGCCGGTCTGTCCGAGTTCTGGCGCACAGAGGAATCGCCCAAGATGATTGCCATCACCTTCCGGGATGCCAATCCCTATTACGACACCTCGTACTCTGTCAACTCAGCCAACATCGGGCCGTACGGCGATGCCATCACGCAAGAGCTCGTACCCTATCTGGAGTCACAATTCCGCATCATCCCTGAGCCCTGGGCGCGCATCGTTGCGGGAGGCTCAACCGGCGGCTGGGAGGCCATCGCCATGCAGGTATTCCAGCCTGATTTCTGGGGCGGCTCCTGGGGATGGTGTCCCGATCCAGTGGACTTCAACTACTATCAGATTGTGAACGTCTACGAGGACCAGAACGCATACTACACAGGAAACGAATGGCATAAAGTGGAACGCCCGAATGCGCGCAGCTTCGATGGCAACATCCGCTCGACCGTTCGCCAGGAAAACCATTTGGAGCTGGCCACAGGATCCAAGACACGATCAGGTGGACAGTGGGCCGTGTGGGAGGCTGTCTTCGGACCGGTGGGGGATGACGGTTATCCGTCGCCCATCTGGGATGCTGAAACCGGCACCATCCATCCCGGAACAGCTGCCTACTGGAAGAACAATTACGACATCAACCATCACCTGCAGACAAACTGGGAATCGCTTGCAGGCAAACTGGACGGACAGTTGCACATTGCTACGGGCGATATGGATTCCTACTACCTGGACAACGCCGTGTATCTGCTGGAGGAATTCCTGACCAAAGAGGCCCAGCCGCGTATTGATGTCGAAATCCAGTATGGCCGGCGCAAACCGCACTGCTGGACGGGGTATTCACCCAGCGGGTCGGGCGAGGACATGACCACCGTGGAATTCGTCCGACTGGCAGCTGATCACATGGCGTCCAATGCACCCGCAAACGCTGACATGCGCTGGTATCGCTAGCTGGCCCCGCTGCTTGCGATCAAAGGCTGGAACAAACCGACCTGCCGTGGGCATTCATTCGTTGCCCCGGATCAAACTATCCAGCTTCTGATCATGCCCAAACTTCGTTTACTGTCCACAGTCATTCTGGCCATGGCACTCAGTGCCTGCGACAGCGGGGGTGCCAACGATGAGACTCCCGATGATATTCCTCAGGAAGTCATTCAGAAGAGTCCTAAGCGTGGCATAGCCTATGACATCCGGCAGCCAGCAGATCTGGAAGCCGTGCGGGAAGGCGTAAGCTGGTGGTACAACTGGGGTGAATCATCGCCCATTACAGATGCAACCGCCGAGCAGCATCAGGCGCTTTACCTGCCCATGCTCTGGGGCCACGAATCAACAGCCGAGTTCGAGCAGGTCAAGGCGTACATCCTGGCACGCCCCGACGTGGAATATCTGTTGGTGATGAACGAGCCCAACCTCACGGATCAGGCCAACATGACTCCGCAGCGTGCAGCAGAGGAGTGGGTCAAGTACGAGCAGTTGGTTGCCGAGATCGAAGCAACTGGGCGATCCATCAAGATCGTCGGGCCGCAAATGACGTGGGGCACGATGACCGGCTTGGCCGATCCGGTGTTCTGGCTGGACCAGTTCCATGCGTGGTATGGCGCAGCCAATGGGGGAAGGGAGCCCAGAATCGACTATCTCGGCTTCCACTGGTACGATTACGGTCTGGAGCAGCAACTCGACCGACTGCAGAAGTACGGCAAGCAGATCTGGGTGACGGAGATGGCCAACTGGAACGAAAACATTGACACCGTTGAGAAGCAGATCGAGCAGATGACACAGATGGTGGCGCTACTCGAAAGCCGAGCCGATATTTTCCGCTACGCATGGTTCACCGGCCGCTGGTCCAACGATCCACACCACACGTCCATTTTCGATGCGGGCACGGGCCAACTCACAGCCCTGGGTGAAGCCTATCTGGCCCTCCCATACTGACGAGCCTGGCTCAGCGAACCAACGTCATCGTTTCGGACTTCTGACCACCCGGAGTGGTCACGCGGTAGATGTAGGTGCCACTGGCCAGATTGTCGGCCTCGAAGCGGAACTCATGAACGCCTTCAGACAGGTACTCATCAACGAGCGCTTCCACCAACCGGCCGGTCATGTCATAGACCGAAACAGACACCTGGCCGGGTTGCAGTATCTCGATCCGCATGGTCGTGTAGGCAGTGAACGGATTGGGATAGTTGCTGATGTTGAATTCGCCGGGCAATGCGTCTTCGGCAGCAACACCACCCGCACTGCGGGACGAACGGGCAGGAAGGACTTTCATTTCGACGGGAATGCGGACTTCGGTGCCATAGAAGTCATCCACACGAACCACGACGTCCGTTGTGTACAGTCCTGGTGCAAGATCATGCGCTGAGAAGGAGAGGAGGCCACGAGTCTTCTCTTTGCCCTTCAGTACTTGATTGAGGGAAGAGGCAAGCCATTTTCCGGCTGACATATCGATTGCTTCGGCTGACCACGCGGCGGGAGCGGCACTGAAATTCCGGATGGTGAACCGGGCTTCTTCCGTCTCTCCGGTGGGGACCGAAACGACGATGGGGTCTGCGTCAACCTGAACGGGACGGGCGTGTACGCGAAACTTTGAAGCCTCTACATAGCCCCGTTCGGTCGGACCGATCATGACATCATAGACGCCTTCGCCCAGATTGCAGTTGCCGCGCATGTCGACTTCGTCGCTCGAGGGTACGTGCGCATCCGAAGCGAAGGGGTCGTGGTCCCGAACCTTCTTGAAGGCTTTGAGGTCTGCGGAAGCGGTAGCGCGTGTTTCCATCCAGTTCTTGCCGGTTCTGACCGTGCCCCTGGGAACGTTGACCGGAGCAGCAGGAGCCACACAGACGTCATCACCATCAGAGACCCAGATATCAACGGGGCGCTCGTACACACCATCGAAACCGTCGGCGGAAGCGGGGCGATGCACGGCAAACTCAAGTTCGACGCGACCTTGATGGCCGATAGCGGGCGAGAGCGATGTCAACTCTATGGAGGACTGTCCGCTCCGGATGGTCAAGACACCGGGCAGCCGGTGGCTGGTACCGTCGGCGTCGACGGCAAATACGTTCCATGGGCCGGCATCAAGACATTCGGCGCTACGGGGTATGAACAGGAATTCGCTTGAAGGCATCTCATCGCCTTGGGACCACTGCCGCAGCGTGCAAGCCCCATCACGTGACCATTCGGCAGAACGTGAGGCTGCCAAACGCCACTCGGTTCCGGTTTGGAAGGAAAGGGGAAGATTGGACAGGGAAATGGTCAGACCTTCGTCCAGGGATGCCGCCATCGCGCCGCTGCGCCAGACAAAGGAAGAGGCCTCGTTCTCCATCATCGTACCGCTCAATCCCTCATTGGAGGACGGAGCCGGAAGATCGAGTACCACAAGAAAGACCATGGTCACGACAGTCAACCCGAAGGCGATCATCGCAAAGAGGCGCTTCCGTTGCTGTGCTGGTGTCGTGCGTTTCATGGTCCAATTCCGATTTTATGGTCCAATTACAGTCGGGGCCGGGCAGAGTTGGAAAGGTTGCACGAACTATCCAAGGGCTACGTCCAGCGTCATCATCACCAGAAAGCCGAAGATGGCAGACAGGGTGGCCAGATCCGTGTTGCCATGGGAGTGGGATTCGGGGATCAATTCCTCGATGACAACGAAAATCATGGCCCCGGCGGCAAATGACAGGGCGTACGGCAGGATCGGGCGGAATTGAAGTACGGCAGCCGCTCCCAGGACGGCCGCAACCGGCTCCACGATGGCGGACAGTTGTCCATACCAGAAGGACTTCAATCGGGAGACGCCGCGTGCCCGGATGGGCATGGCCACGGCTACACCCTCCGGAAAGTTCTGGATACCGATCCCGAGCGCCAACGCTGTAGCGCCGGCAAGGGTAACGCTGCCGGCCATGTCGATTCCCGTCGCAACAGCGCCGAACGCCACCCCGACAGCCAACCCTTCCGGTATGTTGTGGAGGGTGATGGCCAGTACGAGCAGGGTCGTCTTTCGCCACTCGGTCGGAATGCCTTCTGCTTCCCTGGAAGAGGCAAAGACGTGGACGTGGGGAATGATTTTGTCAGCGCTCCACAGGAAAGCTCCGCCAAGAACAAGACCGGCAGCGGCGGGAAACCATGCAGGCACCGTTGCGGCGGCCGACAACTCGATGGAAGGGGCAAGGAGGGACCAATAACTGGCAGCCAGCATGACTCCGGCTGCAAATCCCAGCATGCCATCCAGGAGTCTCTGGTTGATGGTGCGGGCAAATACCACCAGGGCGGCACCCAGCGCCGTGATGGACCATGTGAACAGTCCGGCGATCAGTGCTTGCTGGACCGCGCCAAGTTCTGCAAACCAGGTATACATCGGGTATCGAAGACGTCTTGTACTCCAATGTAAAACACGCTCCCGATTTGCGTTTGCTTCACTGGGCCGCAATGCGCATTATTGACGCACTCCCCGGAAGACGATTACGAATGGGGGAGCACCCGACACCCTCCCAACAAACGTGCAGGTATCAGTATGAGCATGATGGCAGAATTCAAGGAGTTTGCCGTAAAAGGAAATGCGGTCGACATGGCAATCGGTATCGTCATCGGGGCGGCCTTTGGTACGGTCGTCACGTCTTTCGTGGCAGACATCATCATGCCTCCGGTGGGACTTCTCCTCGGCGGCGTCAATTTCACGGACCTGGCCTTCATGCTGAAAGAGGCCTCAGGAGAAGATGCTGCCGTAACACTGAACTACGGCAATTTCATCCAGACGGTCATCGACTTCCTGATCGTGGCCTGGGCCATCTTCCTGGCTGTGAAAGGCATGAACAAGCTGCGCCGCAAAGACGAAGCTGCGGAAGGCGGCGAAGGTTGATCCTGTAGTCCCGTCGATCACGAACGGGAACGGATAATTTGATGGACACGGGGCGGCCGCTCAGCGGCCGCCCCGTGTCATTTCATCCAGACAGATGGATATACTCACTTTCGGAGTCGATGCCGCCATGGTCACGCTCGCGTGGCTGGTTCAAGGCATCCTGTATCCTGCTTTCAAGCACATCCCCGAAGAGCGATTCACGGAGTATCACGCGTGGTATACGCGGCGTATCACCTGGTTTGTCGGCCCATTGATGGTGTTGCAAGTGGTCCTGCATGCCTATCAGATCACGACGGGTGATCTGGATCCGGTCCGATTGGCCGCTGCCATCGGAGTCCTGGCTACCTGGGGCATCACGGGACTGGGTGCGGTTCCCATCCACTCCAGGCTGACGCGGCACGGGTATGACGAGGCAACCGTCGATCGTCTGCTACGCGTCAACCTGATCAGAACCCTCGTCTGGACAGCCATCCTGGTATCCTGGATTCCGGTACTGGCCGGCTGAGTCCCTGTTCGGGGCAGAAGGATCCAACGCGGCACCGAGCCATTTCGTGCTCATCCCGGCAAGGACGCCATGAACCGGCGTATCTCCTGATTGTCAGGAGCCAGATCCAGCGCGGCCTGCCCCATGGATCGGGCGTCGTCCATCCGACCAGTCAAGGCATAGGCTCCGGCCAGATTGTAGCGGGCGATCGCGTCAGAGGGGTCCAGATGGACCGCGCGTTCAAGCGGTTCGATGGCATCTGCCGGTTGCTGTCGATTCAACAGCAGGCTCCCAAGAATGCGGTACCCCTCGGCACTTTCCGATCGTTCCAGGGATGCCATCACATACTGCTCAGCCTGAGCGTACTGACGCAAAGCCATCTGGATGTTTGCCGCCGACAGATACGGACCCGGCAGAAAAGGGTAGCGTTGTATGATGGCGAAAATGGACTGCAGCGCGACGCGCGCATTGCCTGCCGAAACGGCCGCCTGTTGGAACTGATCCAGCGCCTGGAGTCGCGTCAACTCGCGTTGATAGACCTGAAGGGCCAGACTGCCGGCAATGGTACCCGCCGCCAGCGTGTCAATTCCGCCCGAAGCACGGCCTGCCGGCTGAAATGGCCAGGCTTTCATCAGTTGCTGCACGCGATACAGCCCGGCAAGGGAGTCGATGGAAGTGACCAACAGGTTGCGCCGGGCATCGTGCGAAGACACCGGCTGACTCCAGTCATACCCCGCTTCAGACCGGAGTTCGTTCCGGGCCATGGCTCGATAGAAGGCATCGGAGATGATGAAGTACCCCTGGATGGTGGGGTGGAGGTGTTCCAGCATCATTTCACGTCCGGGTATTCCGCCCGGCGAGGCAGCGCGCAGGGCCGCCTCCGTGTCCACCAGCACGGCGTCGTGGCGATTGCTGAGCTCCTGGATGACATCATTGATGGCGTCCGGTGCACGAAACCTCAATTCATCGCGGAGGCGCGCCTCGCGATAATCGTGGGCTGCTTCGTCAATGCGACCCAGACCGTCCAGCATACGTGCCCGTGCGTACCACGCCGCTGCGTACTCGGAATGGGATTCAAGCACCCCGGAAATCCGCTCCAAGGCCTGCGTCGTATCGCCGGCAGCCTGCAGGTTCAATGCCTCCTGCAGGCCTGAACGAACGTCACTTGTCGAGGCAGGGTCGGCCACCCCTGAAATGAACGGTGGATGATCGCGTTCATTGCTGGCAACCGTGCCAATGAGCACCGGAATGCCTGCTTTCCGGTAACGCGCCAGAAGCCGATCCATGTTCGAACGGAATTGCTCCACGCCGTCATGGTACAATTCCGAACCGAAGGGGATACGCTGTTCGCCGACCATGTTCTGCATCAGTGTAGCGCCGCTGGGCTCGTCGGAGCCAGAGGACCCGAACCAGGCCATCACGTTCTGGATAATGTTCTGCAGCAATTGCACCGTGCGCAGCGGCTTCAGGGTCAGATACAGCCGGATGAGTGCCGGATTGCGACCAAGCAACTGGGTGGATCCCACACCGAGGGCACCGTAGTATTCATTGTGTCCGGCATAGATCACGACCAGGTCCGGATCCTGTGCAATGATCTCATCCACAAAGTCGAGCAACGTGTAGGAGTTCACGGCGGCCATGGCTGTGTTGATGACCTCAACCTGGCGGCCGGGAAACGTCATGAGCAGACGCTGCTCCAGCATGTCGGGAAAGCTTCCGCCGAAGTAGAATGGAAACCCTGCTGCCGTGGAGCCACCCTGGATGATCACCCGCAGGGCACTGTCCGGCTTGACGCGGTGGAAAGAATCAAACGGAATGCCCGGTATGGACTCGATGGTCGTGAAATAGCGGGCGGCCACGTCTTCATCCGGTTGGAGGTATGATTCGTAACCATCAATGGGTGAAAAGAGGGGTGGATAACTGCCATATCCACTGATGCGCAAGACTCCTTCGAACAGGATCAGGAGGATTACAGGAACCAGCACGGCTCCCAGGCGAAAAGCCCACAGCTTGTTTCCGGAAAGAGGAACGTTCGAGTCGGGATTCTGGCTCATGAGGCGCGTCCGTGAAGGGCAATGTCACGGGCTGGGTCGTCGTATTTCGAAGTATGCGGGCGGGAAGATAACTTAAAGCGATTCGAAGATGCCGACCCCTCCGCGCAGCAAACGCCGCCTGTCATGACCTACAGAAGCCGCCTTCTCATCCCCACCCTGATTGTGACGCTGGTCATCCAGGGGTGTGGCAACCATCCGGAAGAACAGGCGATTGATGCCGTACCGACCTGGTCACAGGAAGCCGTCTGGTACCAGATCTTCGTGGAGCGCTTCCACAACGGCGACCCGGCAAACGATCCCCGTCTGGAAGACATTGAAGGCTCCTGGCCGCACCTGATGCCCGAAGGTTTCGAGACCACGCGCTGGACCCAGGACTGGTTCGATCAGGAGGAATGGGCCAAGGCAAGCGGAGAACCGTTCTATCTGACAGTGCAGTCCCGACGGTACGGGGGAGACCTTCAGGGAGTCATCGACAAACTGGACTATCTGGACAGCCTGGGCGTAACGGCGCTCTATCTCAACCCGATCAACGATGCGCCATCCCTCCACAAGTTCGACGCACGGACGTATCGGCACATCGACAGGAATCTGGGTCCCGATCCGGACGGAGACAGGAATCTGATGGCAGCCGAAGATCCGACCGATCCGGCAACCTGGACGGATACGGCAGCCGACCGGCTGTTCTTCGACCTCATCGAGGACGCCCACGCCCGGGGCATGAAGGTGGTAGTGGACGTGTCCTGGAATCACACCGGTATCCAGTTCTGGGCCTGGAAGGACATCCTGGAGCGTCAAGGTGATTCTCCCTACGTGGATTGGTACCGGATCGAGCAACTGGACGATCCGGCCACCGAGGAGAACGAGTTTTCCTATCGCGGTTGGGCCGGAGTCGCCGAGCTGCCCGAATTGACGAAAGTGGGGGTTCCAGAGGGCTACGATGGTGGACCCGAGGAAGGGAACCTTCACCCCGAGGTCAAGGCGCACATTTTCAATGTGTCGGCTCGTTGGCTCGATCCGAATGGAGACGGGGATCCCTCGGACGGAATTGACGGATTCAGACTGGATGTGGCTGAGAAGGTGCCTCTCGGATTCTGGCGTGAATACCGTGCTTTCGTGCGATCCATCAATCCGGAGGCCTATCTGATCGGTGAAATCTGGTGGGAGGAGTGGCCCATGACCATGTTCGACCCCAAGCCGTGGTTGGGAGACGTGTTTGACGCGGTCATGCACTATCGGTGGTACATGCCCACGCGCAGCCTCTTCATTGGGGCGGAACCGGAGGTAACGCCAACCGGCTGGGTGGCGCACATGGACTCCATCGAGGCGGGAATCGGCGAGGCCAACATGCGCTCCTTCATGAACCTGACGGCGAGCCACGATTCACCGCGATTCTCGACCTCCATGCAGAATCCACAGCGATACAAGTACGGGATGGGCAAGCGGGACAATCCATCCTTGAACGACTCCCGTCCGGACGCGGAGACCCTGCATACCATGCGGATGTTGCTCGTCCAGCAGTTTACCTGGAAAAGCAGCCCGCATATCTGGAACGGAGACGAATTTGGAATGTGGGGGGGCGATGACCCGGACAACCGAAAACCGATCTGGTGGCCGGGAATGTCATTCGACCCGGAGGATACCAGTCCGGACGGTGAGGCCCTGCCGGCCGTGGAGGTTCATGGGGACACAGCGTCGTTGGCATTCTACCAGCGACTGGTCGACATGCGGCACACGTATCAGGACGCTTTGAGCTGGGGTGCCGTGGAGGAAATGCATGCCGATGACGACCAGAACACCCTCTCATACGTCCGTTCCGGCAAAGATCATCGCCTTCTGGTTGCCTTCAATCTGTCGGACGAGACCAGGATGATGGATGGCGGAGCGGGATCGTTGCTCATCTCGGTCGGCAATGTGGGTTTCAGCAGCGGTCAGGGAGGGGGCAGGCTGGAGATGCCGGCCCGGTCCGCTGCTGTCGTCCGCTTGGATTGATCGCCCGAAAGGTACCGACGGGAAATGCAGGAGCACGTCCGGGATTTGCAATGCCATCGACTGGATCCGTTGGCTGAAGTAAGCGCTTACGCAAAATCCTGTTCAGCCAGGGTTGAACAGGGGAGAAGAGGTCGGCTGAAAGGCCATCGACCGTGTAAGGTCTACCCCTATTAGAGTGATAGGGCGATTTGGTTAGGTAATTGTCATCGCGGTACATTAAACTACTTCAATCACGAAGACCATTGTAAGCGCTTACTTGTTCAATTCAAGCTCATACGGGCCGATTCGGTACTGTCCAAGGTTCAGCGTTGATGCCTATCAGGCGGACGCTGTAAGGGACTGCGGCGTGCAATTGACCGTTCTGTCGTCCTTCATTCCGGACGGTGGGGGATCCCGTTGATGGACAAGCGCATCATCATACCCGGTCTGGCCATCCTCATCTTTTCCGTCGTCTGGTTTGGCGCAGACGCCTCGTGGACCCAGGGAGAAGAAGAGGAATGGGTGGCACTGGTGGGGGACAGTCCGCTTCATCTGTCCGATTACCGGGATGCGTACCGGGACTACATCCTTTCCACCGGGCTTCCGGATACTCCCCGGCGTCGCACCGACTTCCTGGAGCGACTGGTCACCATGCGCTTGCTGGCTCTCGATGCCCGAAAGCAGGAATTGGCTGATTCCCCCGAATTCGATCTGCAGCGGGAACGCATTCGCCAGAAACTGCTCATCGAGGGGTATGTCACCTCCGAGGTGCTTTCACCCATCGAGGTGACAGAAGACGAACTCAGGGAGATGTTCGTGCGGGTGAACACGAGGTGGGAGGCCAGTCATCTTTACGCCGCAAACCTGGAAGAGGCCGCTGAGCTCAAGGCCCGACTCGATGCCGGTGAGGCTTTCGCGGACCTGGCCCGCGAAGTATTTGCTGACGAACAACTCCGTGCGAATGGCGGAAGTGTAGGAGAGTTCGGATTTGATGAGATGGACTGGGCATTCGAAGACGCTGTTTTCGCCATGAATCCGGGTGATATCTCGGATCCTGTCCAGACTGCCCAGGGATACTCCATCATCCGCCTGGATAACCGTTTCACGCAGCCCATCCTGACGGAATCGGAATTTGCAGAGCGTAAAGGAGGCTTGACCCGCTACGTTCTGGTCCGGAAGCACGAAAAAGCAAGGGACGTCCTGAGGGAATCCATCCTCGACGCGCTTGCTCCCCGATTTGATGACACCGCGTTGGAAGCGCTTCTTTCCGGGCTGAATGGGACGGCCGCGCTCGATGCAGAAAGCGAATTGCTCCCGTCGGACGTCCTTGTGGAGTTCAACGGCGGCCAGATGACGGCAGAGGCCTTTCTCTCCGCAGCGGGAATGACTTCCGAAGAGCAGCGTGCAGCCGTGACGGACACCGAATCACTCCGTTCGTTCATTCAGGGCCTGCTCATCCGACAGGAACTGGTCCGCCGGGCCGAGGAAGAGGGCATCGAGGAAACGCAGGCCTATCACATTGCCGACCGTCGGGAACAGTACGATCTGCAGTACGAGGCTGCCTGGAAGCATCTCGAAGGAGAGATCGTCGTGCCGGATGATTCCATTGCGGCCCACATGGCGCGTTTCCCGGCAGAGTTCGAGATTCCAGCCCGTGTCCGTGTGCAGGAGGTACTGCTGGACGATGCCTCCCTGGCGGCCGAATTGGCGCGTCAGGCGACGAGCAGCAACTTTGCCGAGTTGGCCGCGGCCCACTCCATCCGCCAGGGTGCTGCTGCCAGCGGAGGAGATCTGGGTTTTGTGACGCGAGAGCAGCTCGGTCAGGTAGCGCTTCCAGTATTCGATGCGCCGGTCGGATCCATCGTGGGACCGCTGGCCGTGGGAGGACGCTTTGTCCTCTTCCACGTCGTCGACAAATCCCCGGAACGACCCGCCACCATTGCCGAAAGCAGGGAGCGGATCGAAGATCAATTGAGGGCCGCCTGGGTCCGAAAAACGGTTCGTGAACGTGCCGAGGAGCTCCGCAGCGAGTATCCGATCGAGCGCAGGCTCGACCTGCTGGACGACCTGGCACTGCGTTCCACTGATACACCATCTGTAGCCACGCTGAATCCATGAGGAGAATCCGTACCACCTTGATGCTGCTGGTTGCCATGCTGGCCATGGCTGCAAGTGTGCATGCGCAGACCGGCAAGATTGTCGGTACCGTGACCGACGCATCCACTGGAGATCCGCTGCCCGGCGTGAACGTCTACATTGACGGTACCACGCAGGGAACGTCCACCGATCTGGATGGCAATTTCGTCATCATCGGCGTCCGGCCGGGCTCGTATACATTGGTAGCATCCTACATCAGCTTTGCGACGCAACGGGTTGAAGGCGTCCAGGTCAGCCTTGACCTGACCACGACCATCAATTTCGAGATGTCCGAGGAAATCCTCGTGGGCGAGGAAGTTGTCGTCATTGCGGAAGCGGTTGCGGTCAAGAAAGACCTTACCAGTTCCGAATCGCGAGTGACTTCCGAGACGATCGACAAGTTGCCGGTGACGGAGCTCGGCCAGGTACTGGAGGTCCAGGCGGGCATCACCAACAGGGGAGGCCTCCATGTCCGGGGTGGTCGTTCCAGCGAGGTCATCTACATGGTGGATGGCGTTCCCGTTTCGGACAGTTATGACGGTTCCTCAACGGTTCAACTGGAAAACGACGGCATCGAGGAGCTGCAGGTGGTGTCCGGCACGTTCAATGCCGAGTACGGCAATGCCATGTCCGGTGTCATCAACATCGTGACCAAAGAGGGACGCTCGGATCGCTTCGGTGGATCGGTATCCATGCATGCAGGAGCGTACGCCGCATCGGGCTCCGGTGGAGAGGATTACCTGCGTGGCGTGAATGCTGAAGATTACCTGAGTCAGGGCGTTGAATACCGGGATGTGGACCCCTATTCCTACCTGCCTTTCTCACCGGGTCATTACTCCAACGTATCCGCCACCCTGGAAGGACCGATCTGGAAGGATCGCGTGACGATCTTCATGCTGGGCCGATTTTTCGGGAACGATGGCTGGTTCTACGGCGCCAACATTTTCAATCCCGATGGCACGCCGGGTGACAGTTCGCTCGTGGCCATGGACAACTACGAGAAACTGAGTTGGCAGACCAACCTGAAGGTCCGTCTGACCCAGAAATTGATCCTCAACGTATCCGGTCAGGGTTCGGCGGCCGAATCGCGCGGAGGAGACTTCTTCCGGCGCTGGTCTCCCCAGGGGCGGGGACGGTACACCGATGATGGTTTCAACGTCCGTACGAAACTGACCCACCTGCTCAGCAACACGACGTTCTATACGTTCGATGTGTCCATGACGCAGCGTGAGTTGGCATCCCGGCTGTTCCCGGATTTCGATGACCCACGGTATGTCGATTTCGATATCAACCCGCCTGATTCCGTTTGCTCCGATGCCGGTTGCAGTCCGGTGATGACCGGAGGAGGACGGTTTGCGCGTGGAGGCACAGATCTGGTTCGCGGCACACGATACTCGAATTCCTTCCTTGTAAAAGGAGACATTTCGAGCCAGCTGGGAGATCACCACCTGGTCAAGGGCGGATTCCAGTACAAGCGCGATGACCTTGGTATCAGCGGATATCAGCTTCAGCAGGCCGTGGATGAGAATGGTGCACCACTGACGGGCGCGGATTTCGTGCCTCGCATTCCGGAGCAGACCTCGTCGGCCTACCTCGAATTCTCGGACATCAAGCCGACTTCGTTCAGCGCCTACATCCAGGACAAAATTGAGTACGACGCCATCATCATCAATGCTGGTGTCCGATACGACTACTTCAGTGCCAATGAACAGGTACCAGCGGATCGGGAAGACCCGAACATCTTCAGTCCGCTCAAGAAGATCAATCAGTTCCATGACCTGAACGGTTCAGGATTCATTGAACCAGAGGAAGAAACAGCGGCAAACAGGAAGACGCTCGAGGACAGGGAGGCGTACTGGTGGCGCAGTGTGAGTGCAAAGTCGACCATATCCCCGCGTTTGGGTGTAGCCTACCCGATCACCGAGGAGGGAGTCATCCATTTCTCGTACGGTCTCTTTTTCCAGATCCCGACCAACGATCGACTGTTCGAGTCCTACGGGTACAAGATTCCGTCGCTCTCCGGTACCTACGGTCCCTACGGCAATCCCGACCTGGAGCCGCAGAAAACGACGATGTATGAGATCGGTCTGAAGCAGGGCTTCGGCGAATTCGTCATCGATGTGACCGGGTACTACCGGGACGTCCGCAACTGGGTATCGACATCGCCGGTCATCCTGACCGGGCTGCCGGGTGTCCAGTATGCCGTGTATGCCAACCGGGATTACGCCAACACCCGCGGGTTGACGCTCAGCTTCCGGCGCAATTTCGTCGACGGTTGGGGATTCGATGCCTCCTACACGGCGCAGGTCGCGGAAGGCTCAAACTCCAACCCGGCCGACGAATTCTTCGCTTCACAAGGCAATGCCGAGAAGCGCCTGGCACTGCTGCCCCTCAACTGGGATCAGCGACACAAGGTGGCCGGTGCCTTCTATCTGGGTGGCGACAACTGGGGCACCTCACTGCGCTTCCGGATCGGTTCGGGCTTCCCGTATTCGCCATCGTTCGTTGAGGCCACGTTGGCCGGAAACGATGTGCCGCCAGAGTATCCGACCAACTCAAGACGCATCCCGTTCACCTACGAGTTCGATACGAATGTGTACTACGAATTCGACATGGGACCGGTGCGGCCCCGGGTGTTCGTGGACATCTTCAACCTGTTCGACACGCGCAATGTAACGGGCGTGTACTCGGACACGGGTGAACCCGACGTGACCCTCCAGCAGTTCCAGTTGGGCTCCTATGATCCGGGCTACTTCGTACGCCCATTCAACTATGTCGAACCCCGGCGCATCCAGGCCGGCCTTGAAATCAAGTTCTGATGAGAAAGATCAACGAACCAAAGGCCATCCGCCGCATGAGCAGGATCCTCTTCATCGCCTCTCTTGTCGTTCTCTGGGCCGTCCCGGCTGCAGGGCAGGGCGTGATTGATCGAAATCACGTTCCCAGCAATGAGCGTACGGATCGTTTTGAGCGCCGTGGGGATGTCATTGACGGCAACAACATCCGGGCCACCGTCACCAACTACGCCCAGACAGCCAACTCCGGCAACCCGGGCGACTACCTCTACGAATGGCCCAAGAACACCCGGCGCATCTACATCGCCTTGACGCAGCTGTGGATCGGGGCCCAGGTTGACAACGTGAATGGCGACTCGCTGTGGGTCGTGGATGTGGCCGACTTCCGGTCCAATCCCAACGATGAAAGCATCTCGTGGACCATCGAACCCATCAAGGGCTACGTCAACCCGAATAAGAATGCCGGAATCGGGGCTGACGGGATAGCACAGTCTGACGAGCCCGATTCCTGGCCGCCGTCGTGGCCGGACAAGGTGGGTGATGCCGATGATCCGGGCTGGTCAGGATCGTGGAACGGCCTCTTCGGAAAGGATGTGTTCAATGCCGATCAGGAGTTTTTCTTCAAGGCCGGTGACGATCAGTACGATCGGTATCCGCTCTACTACCCGGATGCCACGGATCCGTCGCGAGGAGGCTTGGGCCTGATTACAGAGGTCCGCATGCTGGCCTGGAGCCAGATCCTGATCGATGACGCCGTCTTCCTGATTCACGGGATCAAGAACGATGGTACCGAACGCATCGACCGCACGGCGTTCAGCATCTGGTTGGCCGACCTCGTGGGTGGAGATTCCCAGGACGACATCCCGTTCTTCGACATTGAAGAAGACGTCGCTTTCATGACGGACGCCGATGGTATCGGTACCGAGCCCTTTGGCGCCGATCCGGTAGGGGAAGCAGCATTTGCCTTCCTTGAAACGCCCGGCAATGCAGAGGACCGGATTGACAACGACGGCGATGGTTCGACGCTGGATTGTGTGTCGTCCATCGGCGAATGCAACAGTCCCATCGTGCCGCCGGAATTCCTCGTCGGGGAAAACCCGGCCAACTCGATTGATGACAACGGAAACGGCCTGGTTGATGAGAACACCACCCACGTGCCGTTTGAAGGGGAGCAGGGTTCCTCTGTCGGAGTCGGCTACGCTGATCGCATCGACAACGACGAGGATGGCGAAGGCAACAGCCCCCTGATCACTGCCGAAATGATCGGGCAGTCCGCCAATGATACGTGGAAACGTTGGCCGCCAAGCCCCGGAGATGATATCAGTCGCAGGGCCAATGGACGTCCGATTGTCCAACTGGTGGGCGTTGGAGAGGAAGATCTCGGTCTTCCGTTTGCGGATGGAATTGACAACGACGATTCCTTCAGTCAACCGACGGCCAATTATCCGTACCTGTTTGAGTCGAATTCTCCCGTTGTCACGCAGGCCATGATCGATCAGGCAGCGTCCGATCCGTACGGTCGCTATCGCGTGCCTGACACGGATATCGTCCTCTACCAGGTCGGCCCGGAAGATCTGGGTAAAGCCTACGCCGACGGTGTCGACAACGACGGTGACGGGGCCATCGATGAGGGCATCGACGAAGGCATGGATGAGATGATCGACGAAAGCCGAGCCGATGGTATCGACAACGACGGGGACTGGACCGCTGCCGCAAATGACTCCGGTCTGGACGGCATTCCGTTCAACGGGGATCCCGGTGACGGTGATGGTCAGCCCACAACGGGGGCCGGTACCAACTTCCCCGGTGAACGCAACCTGGACATCACCGACATCTCCGAGTCTGACCAGATCGGTCTGACCAACGTCCAGATCATTCCGGCCTTCTCGCTCAATTTCAATGCACAGTCGGATCGGTACCTGTACTACACCTTCATGATTCCGGGGGACTTCGACCTCGAACCCCCGCCACCGGGTGAGTCGGATCTCGTGGTCACGTCGAGCCTCTTCCCGTTGCAGCCCGGCCAGACCGAGCGCATGTCACTCTCCGTACAGATCGGAGGGGACCGAGACGAAGTGCTCGGCACGCGGGACAACTCGTTGCAGGCTTACCTGGAAGACTACCAGTTTGCCCAGGCGCCGATTACGCCGACCCTCTCGGCCGTTCCCGGTGATGGTCGTGTCACCCTGTATTGGGATTCGGAGGCTGAGAATTCCTACGATCAGTTCCTGGCAGGTCTTGGTCGCAACCCGAACGACTTCGAAGGTTACCGGATCTATCGCGCAACGGATCCGGCGTTCCTTGATGCAAGGACCATCACGGATGGTTTCGGCAACCTCACCTTCCGTCGGCCCATTGCCCAGTTCGACCTTGTCAACGGGTTCGGAGGATTCCATCCGACCGACGTGAATGGTGTCAAGTTCTATCTCGGAAACAACCAGGCGGACGACAATGAGGACGCTACCGGTCTGACCCATGTGTGGACGGATTCCACGGTCACGAATGGAATCCGGTACTTCTACGCCATCACGGCCTACGATTTCGGATCAGCCGTCGACAACATCCCGCCGACGGAAACCCCCATCCGGATTCGACAGCTGCCCGATGGAGGCATCCAGACGGGTCCGAATGTCGTTGAGATCACGCCGACACCGCGCGTCCCGGGATACGTGGATGCGAGTCTGCAGAATCTCAGAAGGGTGGAAGGCACGACGAACAGCCGGATCTTCTACTCGGTCATCGATCCGACCATCATGCCGGATGGGCACGTCATGCGTGTGACGTTCGAGGACACGCTGCGCCTGGGAACGTCCACCATTCCGGATACACTGACCACAAAGAACTTCTCCCTGACGGACATGACCACAGGAGAGGTGCTCATCGACCGGTCACCGAATTGGCGTCCGACGTCCGAATTCCCTGTTTACACGGACAACGGTGCTCCGCTCGGATTCAACCTGACCTTTGTGCCCGAGCCGTTCGTTGTGTTGAACCGGACGGAATCCGGCTGGAGTCGGGAAGGCATCTATCCCGAAACGCTGGAGCCCTACATCGCCGCCGGTTTCATCAAGGGCCTCAGAAACCCCGCGGATTATCGCGTGAAAGTAGTGGGTGACGGCCAGGGCATGTCGACCGAAATGACCGTTCGGAGGCGCTTTACGCTGCCTGCCCGACCCACCAATGTCGAGGTCTACCGCGTAGCACCCAACGGGACGGAGACTCCTGTGGAGTATGCCTTCTGGGATCTCTCAGGATCTGACTATACTTCGCCGTTCTCCACGGACCCGGCCCGCTGGTCGGCCGATCCGGTGAGCGGGGAAACGGACCTGTTGATCATTCGCGAGCCTCAGGTGGGCGGAGATCCGGATGAGAACATCATCACGTGGAAAATCGGATTGAACTTTACCGTTTCCGATGCCACGGATCCCGAGGAAGGGGATGTGCTCGACCTGATCACACGCAAGCCGTTCCTGTCCACGGATGCTTTTGAATTCACCACGGCAATATCCGGTGTGGATACGACCAATCCGGATTCGCTCCTGGCCTTGATCAATGTGGTACCCAACCCGTACGTGGCCACGAACCGGTTCGAGACCCTCAATCCGTTCAACTCCGGAAGGGGGCCGCGGGTCATTAAGTTCACGAATGTCCCGCCGGATGCCACCATCCGCATCTTCACGGTGTCAGGAAAACTGATCCGGACGTTGGAGCGAAGAGAAGGGTTCAACGACAACATCACAGCCGCAGACCTGCTTGATGGTACGGTGGATTGGGATCTCGAAAGCGATGACAATCTCACCGTGTCCTACGGGGTCTACCTGTTCCAGGTGGAAGCACCCGGGCTGGGCGAGCGAACGGGAACGTTCGCCATCATCAAATAGGGGGCAACACGATGAAAAGCATGCATACAACATCATTCGTGCGCGCCCTCAGCTTCGTGCTTCTGGGGGTATTGCTGGTGCTGCCGGCATCGGCACAATTCGACAATACCACCCGGTCCGTCACGAAGCGCGGTACGACAGCAGCCGATTTCCTCAACATTCCGGTTGGCGCTCGAGCCACAGGTATGGGAAACGCCATTGCCGCATCCAGCACCGGACCGACTTCGATCTACTGGAACCCGGCCGGTCTGGCTACCATGCAGGATGGTGCTTTCCTGGCTGACTACGCCACCTGGCTGGCTGAAATCGACCTGTCCTTCGTAGCCATCGCCGTCCCCACGTCAATGGGCACCTTCGGCATCGGTCTGACCTCGATGGTCACACCGGATATGGAAGTGACGACCGTTGAGCAGCAGAACGGCACAGGAGAGCGTTTCAATGCATCGTCCTATGCGCTGGCCTTGTCCTATGCACGGCCGCTGACCGATCGTTTCTCCATCGGGGGGTCGTTCAAGGTCATCAACGAACGTATCTGGCACTCGACGTCCTCGGGTATGGCCTTCGATATCGGTACCCAGTTTGTCACGCCTTTCAGGGATATCCGGTTGGGCGCTTCCATTTCGAACTTCGGCTCCAAGATGCAGATTGGCGGCGATGACCTGCTGGTCGTCGTGGACATCGATCCGAATGCCGAAGGCAACAACGAAAGTAACCGGGCCCGTTTCAACACGGACCGGTTCGATCTTCCGCTGACCATGCGAATCGGTCTGGCTGGAGAAATCATTCAGACAGATGACATCCGTCTGACTGTCGGGGTTGACGCACTCAACCCCAACAACAGTGAGCAATTCGTCAACGTGGGGACCGAACTCGGTTTCCGCGGTGATCTGATCATGCTCCGGGCAGGGATGAGTGAACTGTTCCTGGAAGACAGCATCCGCTCCTACTCGTTGGGAGCCGGTCTGCGCTACCGGTTTGCTCCACTCATTTTCAGTCTTGACTACGCATATGAGGTTCAGGACTTCTTTGCCGATGTCAATCGCTTCACCCTGACGGTTGGATTCTGATGGAAACCATCGCTCGGGAAGCAAACTCACCAACAAAGGCTCGCTTCTTGTGAGCCCACTCACCAACAAGCACAGAGGACAACATGAACACGTCTACTAAGTACTTGGGGTGGCTGGGTGCAGCTCTGATCGTATTGGCCGCCGCCATGCCGGCTCAGGCCCAGCGTACTGTTACGCTGACCCTGAACATGGCAACGGTACCGGATACGATCGCCGCAACCGACTTCATTGAAGTCCGCGGACAGGCTGACCACGGCACCAACCTCATGAACGGTCAGATCATCGACTGGAGTGACGCCAGTACGCTGGAGCCAACGAACATCGGCGGCGACTATTGGCAGATTCAGTTCCAGATCGCCGATACGACGGGGCTGACTTTCAAATTCTATTCCCAGCAGATGGAGGACAACGGCCACAACGGATGGGAAGCCGATCCAAACCCTCGCATCGAGCCTGGTACTGGAGATGTGGACCTGGGTGTCCACTATTTCGAGGCGCAGGGCGAATGGAAAGGCGTTTCGGGTGACCGTGGCGATTACGACTGGCGTCCCTTTGAAGCCAAGCAGGACTCGGTCGGCGTTTGGTACCGCGTGTACATGAATGGCCCCGAAGGAACGAATGATGGCTATGATCGCACCAACGCTGATCACCACGCAGCCGTTACCGGAGCCTCCATCTACGAAGGATCTCCGATGAACTGGGGCGACTCCCAGGCTACGCTGTCACGTGAGTCATCGGCAACGGGCGCGGCTGGATACGACACCTTCTCCGGTGTTGTCTACTACCCGACCAGCGCTGTAGGCACGGTACAGGAGTACAAGTTCGTCCTGAAGGACGCAGCCGGTATCGTTGGTTGGGAAGAGGGTGACCTGTCGGGCAACCGCAGTTTCACCGTGCCTGCCCAGGATACCACGATCGCGTGGGTTCACTACGGCAACACGCCTCCGAGCTCCGTACAGCCTGTTGCACAGAACGTGATCTTCACGGTCAACCTCGATGCTTTCGAGGAAATGGGCATCTTCCGTGTTGCTGCTGGCGATACGCTCGAAGTACGCGGTTCCTTCAATGACTGGGGCTGCACCGATCCGACCCTGTGTCTGATGGACCGTATTCCAGGTACGAACGAGTACGAAGGTTACTACGGATTCAGCCTTCGTCCTTTGACCAGCGTGGCCTACAAGTACTTCCTCAACTTCAACGATGATACGTTCCAGGCCGAATACGGGGTTGCTCCGCCTTCGGGTTGGGAAGAAGGCCACCTGACCGGTATCAACCGCTTCTTTGATTACAGTGGCTCCGGATTCGATCAGGATCTCGGTGTGCAGTACTTCAACGACGTGACATCGGACAATGTCATTCCGGCAGGTACCAGCGTCACGGTCAACTACTCGGTTGACATGTCGCCGGCCCTGACCAATGACGCCCGTCCGTTTGATCCGGCCAATGGCGACTCCGTCTGGATTTCCATCGAGGACCCGGTGTGGGCCTTCACGCAGGTCCAGGCCAATCCGGATTTCGCAGCCCTGCTGGACGATCCGACTGGAGACCGACCACGCATCAAGGGTGTCATGACGGATTCGGATGGTGACAACATCTATACCGGTACGATTACCGTGACGGGTCCCACCTATTCCAATCTGACGTTCAAATACGTGTATGGTCAGGGTGGAGATTCTCTGACGGAAACCGGTCAGGACACGAACGCCGCTGGACGCAGCCGTACCGAGTACATCGATCCGGTGGGCGGTGGATGGCCTGCTTCCTATGACGTCACGCCGGCTGTCTTCAACCTGGCAGGAGCCCTGCCTTACGAAAGCAACCCGGCCTTCGCAACGGATGTTGAGGATATCGGATTCGAACTGCCAGCGCAGATCTCGCTTGAGCAGAACTATCCGAACCCGTTCAATCCGCTGACGACGTTCGAGTACTCGATCAACAGTGCACAGCACGTACGTCTGGCCATTTACGACCTGCTTGGTCGTCAGGTAGCCCTGCTGGTCAACGACGTACAGGCCGCCAGCACCTACCGCGTCAATTTCGACGCCAATCACCTTTCGTCAGGTACGTATTTCTACCGTCTCGAGACGCCGAATACGACCCTGAGCCGGAAAATGGTATTGCTCAAGTAATCCCTTTCCGTCGTGATTGCGAGGGCGGTCGGCGACTTCGGTCGCCGACCGCCCTTTTTTTGTTTGTGTCCATCGTGGACAAACGACACCCTGCCATGCTGTCCATCCGAACCGCTACCGCTCCTGTCCTGCTGCTTGCCGTCCTTGCCGGTTCCTGTACCGGACCTGCCGGCGACGCTCCGGAGGCGGCTTCCTCATGGGTTGATGATGCCGTCTTCTATCAGATCTTTCCCGAGCGATTCCGGAACGGGGATCCGGCCAACGACCCGGAGCGCTCGAGTCTGGACTACCTGGAGTATGTCCCGCAATCCTGGCAGACATCCCAATGGACGAAGGACTGGTATGCATTGGATCCCTGGGAGCGGGCCAAGTCCGAGGATGTTTATGCATCCATGTTTGATCGGCGCTTCGGAGGAGACATCCAGGGAGTCATCGATCAGCTCCCGTATCTCCGGGATCTGGGCATTACGGCCATCTGGTTCAATCCGGTCTTTGCGGCACGCTCCCTGCACAAGTATGATGGAAGTTCATTCCATCACATCGACCCCCATTTCGGACCCGATCCGGCAGGCGACAGGATCATCATGGCACGGGAAACACACGATCCGGCAACCTGGGAGTGGACGGCCGCTGATCGTCTGTTCCTGGAGATGGTGGAACAAGCACACGAGAGCGGCATCCGCATCGTGCTCGATGGGGTCTGGAATCATACCGGTCGCGGATTTTTCGCCTTCGAGGATATCCGGAGTCAACAGGCAGCGTCCCCCTATGCAGACTGGTATCACATCGAAGCGTTTGACGATCCGGAAACGCCTGAAGATGAGTTCAGCTACGCTGGGTGGTTCGGATACGAAGCCCTTCCCGAGTTTGCCGACAACGAGGACGGTACAAATCTGCAGGAAGACGTAAAGGCCTATATCATGGCTTCCACATCGCGGTGGATGGATCCGGATGGAAATGGCGACCCGACAGATGGAATCGATGGTTGGCGTCTTGACGTGGCTCAGGAGGTGCCGATCGGGTTCTGGCAGGAGTGGAATGCGCATGTCCGGAATCTGAATCCGCAAGCCTACACAGTGGCTGAAATATGGGAGCCAGCCGCGACGTTCATCGAGGAAGCCCGGTTCTCCGCTGCCATGAACTACCACGCCTTTTCCATGCCCCTGAAGGGCTTCCTTGTTGACGGGGTGCGCGATGCGGACTGGTTCAAGCATGCGGTCGGGGAGCGACTTGAAGCGTGGGGCGCTGTTTCGGCAGAGGCCCAACTGAACCTCATCGATTCCCACGACACACCTCGACTTGCCTCCATGGTCGTCAATCGGGTATCCGAATATCAGGGCACGGGCAATGAGAATGACTACGATTCCGGTTTGCTGGGCCCGCGATCTTCAGCCGGTTATGATGTAGGTCCACCGACTGAAATCGATCGTGCCATCATGGAATTGGCCGTACTGTTTCAGATGACTTTCGTGGGGTCACCCATCGTGTACTATGGAACGGAGGCCGGCATGTGGGGCGCAGACGATCCCGACGACCGGAAACCGATGGTCTGGCCGGACCTGGCGTATGAGGTCCAGAAACAGGGCCCTTTCGGGCCGATCACGGAGGCGCCTGTCCGGTTCAACGAGGAGTGGCATGCATTCTATCGGACAATCATCTCCCTCCACACGACCAACCCAGCGCTGTCAAAAGGAACAGTGCATTGGATAGAACAGGACTGGCACCCCATGGCCCTTGCGTTCGGAAAACTTTCTGGAAACGACTCCCTGGTGGTCATCTTGAATCGGAGTCCGGAAACCGTGACCGTATCATCCGGGGCATGGACCGAGGCCGGGCTTGCAGATGACGTCGACATCCTGTTTGGAGCTGGTGGGACGGCGGAGGAAAGACTGCGCATGCAGGATGGGGAATGGGTTTTGCCGGCATTGAGTGGATGGATACTTTCAGGAGCCCAGGCCCAATAAACGTTCATATGACAAAAATGAACGGAATAGTGTAACGCGGGAGGCGTGCAATCCATCCAAGGGTCGAATTTGCCACGACCCCGATGCGACTTTCTTCCAGACAGGCTGCCGTCCTCATGGACACCCATGAGTCCTCCATCAAGCGTTGGTGCAACGCGGGGGACCTGGCGTGTGAAACAACCTCGGGCGGCCATCGCCGAATCCGGCTCGATGCCTTGGCACGCTTTGCCGATGCCCATGGGATGATGGTGGACTTCCTCGCCTTTGAAGAGGACAAGGAGCCTGCCGTCGCCGGACTGCTTCAGTTGCGTCGTGGACGCGTATCCGCGGAATTGCAGGAAACCGTCAAGGCATGGCTGCTGGATGCCCAGAGTTATCGGATGAGCGCCCTGATGCGGCTCGCCCGGTCATTCGGTGTGGATCTTCCCCTCCTTTACGACCGCCTGATCGGCGGTGTCATGCGGGACGTCGGTGATTCGTGGGCGGCCGGAGCATTCCAGGTGGGAGAGGAGCATCGCATTTCCGAAGCCGTCCTGGATGTGTTGTATGGTCAGCAGGCCGCCGTGGAACGGGGACTGCCGGCGGGAGCCCCCGGCGCTGTCCTTGGAGCCATGCGGGAGGAAGAGCACGTCACCGGCGCCATGATGGTCCGAACGTTGCTGACGGAAGCAGGGTGGAAGGTGGCCTATCTCGGACGGAATGTTCCTGAGGAGGACTTCGTGCTGTTCCAGCGCAAGGTGGAGGCGCCTCTGGTTTGTCTGTCGGCCACCATTTCTCGGGCTCCGGAAACCATCATTGAAGTTGTTAACCGGGTACTGGCGCTGGGAGGCGACGATGCTTCGTTCACGGTGGCTGTGGGCGGATCAGGTGCAAGGGCAGCCCAGCGGTTGTCCCGGCTGATTTCCCAGCCGGATCGCGTCTTCTTTTTCGAGTCTGCCACGGACTTCGCCGATTGGGCGGGGTCACTCCAATCAAATCAGGTCCTGGTTGAAGATGAAACCCATTGAGCGTATTGCATTGGCTGTTCTGGCCGTTTTCTCAGCAACGGCCGTTGCGGGGTACTGGTTTTTCGGTCTCCACCCGGAGAACCTGGCGCGATTCCCGCAATCAGCGACCTTCTATTCACATTCCTTTTCCTTTTTTGCTCAGACGCAGGTGTGGCTTTCGGGGATCGCCCTGTTTGTCATCCTTGCCCGAGGAAAGAAGTACCGATGGCTGACCGGCTTCGCGGCCGTCTATGTGTTGAGTCTGGCATCCGAGCTTTCGGGAACGATGACCGGATTCCCGTTCGGGGAATACGAGTACTCCAGCCTCCTCGGTGCGAAGTGGTTCAGCCATGTGCCCTATCTCATTCCGCTCAGTTGGTTCACGATGGCCCTCCCATCCTTCGTTCTGGTCGAGCGGACGCTTTCGGCCCATCTGCCCAAGGTGGGCCGCTGGGTGCTGGCTGCATTGCTGCTTACATCGTGGGATCTCGTGCTCGATCCGGCCATGAGTTTCCTTGTCCCGTATTGGTTGTGGGGCCAGGCCGGGAGCTTCTATGGAATGCCGTGGATTAACCTGGCGGGTTGGTTTTTCACGGGTTTCGTGCTCTCGGTGGCCCTCAGCCATTTCAAGGCTACGGAGGCGGTTTCCCATGTTTCCAGTCGCACGTTCATTGTCTACTATGCCATCGTGTACGCGCTGCCGGCGGGAATGCTGGTTGCAGCCGGGCACGTCCTGCTGGTCGTCCTGACGACGGCGGGCATCGCCGGTTCGATGGCGCTGGCCTATCGATGGGCACAGACCAGGGAGACTGGACCTGTTGAAGACGAGGATCGCGGAACGCCCAGCGCTTCCATGGACGGACGCCTGGCGGCCATCGCGGAGCGCACAGGAGACTACTTCGAGAAACACTCGCGGTCCTTCTCGTTCTCGTCGGGCCTCTTTCTTCCACATGATCGCATGCGGGTGTGCAGGCTGTATGCCTTCTGCAGGATGTCGGATGACATCGCTGATGAGCAAGGCTTGTCGACGGATCAGCGTCGTTTGCTCTTCAGCGAGTGGCGCTCCATGGTCAACGCATCCTTCAAAGGCGAATCGACCGGTGTACGCTGGCTGGACGGATTGATGCAGGATTTCCGTGATCGGGGCATGCGCTTCAACGTCATTGAAGGACTGCTCGACGCCATCGAATCCGACATCGAATTTCGCCCCATTTGTTCGCAGCAGGACCTCGTGGACTACTCCTATGGCGTTGCGTCCACGGTTGGCATCATGATGTGTCACCTGTTCGAAGAAACCGACGCGTGGAAACAGGAACGGGCCATTTCCCTTGGTCTGGCCATGCAGTTGACCAACATATTCCGCGATGTGGGAGAGGATCTTCGGCTGGGTCGTGTATACCTGCCTGAGGAGTGGATGCATCGTTATGCCACCACTGAAGGGGACCTGAGGGCGATGCAGGCCGGCAAGCCCCTTACGGACTCCTACGTACAGATGATGGCCGATCTTGAGGGCTACGCCAACCTGGCTTACAGGAAAGCCTGGGAGGCCATTCCTACGCTGTCGTGGCGATTCGGGCCTTCCGTGGCTGTAGCCGCAGAGGTGTATCGAGGCATCCATGCCGTGGTCCGCAGGAATCGTTACAACAACCTGACGAAGCGAGCCTACACGGGCACTGGTCGCAAACTGCTTCTGGCCACAGCGGCATTGACACGATTCACGGTGGAGAAGGCCATTCTTTCACTCCAGAACGTGACGCCTTCACGCGCCCAGCACGTGTTGAAAACGGCGCTCGAAAAGGCTCGCATGAGCTGGATGGTTCCCTTGCTCGTGCTGTTCATCCAGGCCGTCATCCTGATTTCCAACTGATATCACCATGAAACACATTGCCATCATCGGTTCCGGTTTCGGCGGATTGTCATTGGCCGTGCGCCTGCAAGCCGCCGGCCACCGCGTCAGGATCTTCGAGAAGCGTGAGAAGATCGGGGGACGTGCCTATCAGCTGAAGGAAGCGGGATACACGTTCGACATGGGGCCCAGCCTGGTAACCGCCCCATCCATCATCCGGTCCATTTTTGAATCAGCCGGACGGCGGATGGAAGATTACATCGATCTGGTGCCGCTGGACCCGTTCTATCGCATTTTCTTTCACGACGGCTCCCATATGGACTACAGTGGGGACGCCGAACGCATGAAAGAACAACTCGCACGCTTCTCCGAGAAGGATGCAGCAGCGTACGATGATTTCATGCGCGACATGAAAGGCATTTACGATGCGGTCATCACCGATGGCTTGGGCAAACAGCCGTTCGACACCCTCGGAAAGATGGCCCGATTCGTACCGCGTGCCGTTCGCCTGAATGCCCTGAAGCCGGTGGCCTACATGGCCAAATCCTATTTCGAGGACTTCAGGAGCCACTTCATGTTCTCTTTCCACCCGCTGTTCATCGGTGGGCATCCATTCCGCGCGCCATCCATCTACGCCATGATTCCCTACCTGGAGAAAGAGGAGGGGGTATGGTTTGCCAAAGGCGGCATGTATGCCATCGTGGAAGCCTTGGGCAAACTGTTTGAGGATTTGGGCGGAGAAATCACGACTTCCGCTGAGGTTGATCGAATCACGGTCGAGGATGGACGGGCAACCGGGATCCAGATCGATGGGACCCATTTCCCGTTCGATGCTGTGGTAAGCAACGGGGATGTGACCCAGACCTACCGGCAGCTCATCAATCCGGAGCACCGCTCCAAGTGGACGAACCGGAAACTTGATGGTCAGAAACAGACCATGAGCTGTTTCCTCATGTATATCGGTACGCGCAAGAAATTCCCGACCCTGGCGCATCACACGCTCATCCTGGCTGAGCGCTACAAAGGACTCATCGATGAGATCTTTGCGCACAAGAAATTGCCGGATGATTTCAGCATGTACCTGCACGTTCCGACGGCCACCGATGACTCGATGGCACCGGAGGGATGCGAATCGATGTATGTCCTGATACCGGTGCCCAACCTCAAAGCCTCTACCGACTGGGAGAATGAGAAGCAGGACTATGCCGACAAGGTGCTGGACTTCCTGGAAGCCTGGGGAATGGAAGGGTTGCGTGATTCCATGGAAGTGTGCCACCTCTTCACGCCGGAGGACTTCAAATCCGAACTGAATGCTACCGATGGAAACGCCTTCGCTCTTGAGCCGAAACTGACGCAAACGGCGTGGTTCCGTCCCCACAACCGCTCAGAGGACGTTGACGGACTCTACATCGTCGGTGCGGGAACGCATCCCGGAGCCGGTGTGCCGGGCGTCATGCTTTCGGCTGAGGCCACGCTCTCGTGTATTCTGGAAGACATGGGACCGGGAACGGAAAGCCCGGTTCAGCACGTCGTACCGCAGACCGCCCTGCAGAACTGAACGACCTCCTGGTCTTCAACCACCCCACAGGAAAGACGAATCCATGGACACTACCCTCCATCAGTTGGTTGAACTGGTCGATCCGAAAGGAAACGCCGTAGGTACGGCACCGAAGATCGATGTCCACCTGGACGGGAGGCTCCACCGGGCCATATCCGTCTTCGTTTTCGATGATGAAGGCCATGAATTGATCCAGCAGCGTGCCCTGCACAAGTATCACGCCCCCGGACTCTGGTCCAACTCGGTATGCTCCCATCCATTTCCGGGTGAGTCGCCCCGGGAGGCTGCCCATCGCCGGCTCCGCGAGGAACTCGAAATGACGGCTGAACTCTGCGAGGTGTTCATCATGAGATACCGGGCGGATGTGGGCGAGGGGTTGGTGGAACATGAGTACGACCACGTCTTCGTGGCACGTGCGCTTTCTTCTCCTTCGCCGAACCCGGACGAGGTGAATGCCATCAAATGGATGAGCAAGGAGGCTGTGAGCGGATCACTGCAGAACGCCCCTGAAGCCTTCACCCCGTGGTTCAGGCTGGCGCATGAGGAGGTGTTGACCAGTTTGCGAGAGAATGATCTTCGACAGGCCAAGGTGCTGCTTACACCCACCGGCGACAAGGCCACGTTCCTGTTCGAGGAGGACGCGGTCGTGGTCGCCTAGTCTGTGGCAGGAATCCGCTGAGCAGGGCTTTCCAAGGTGGATCGTTGGCGGTACGTCACGTACCTTTGCACCCCGCCCGAAGAGAGAACCAACACCTCGGCATGGCCGCATCTGATTCACAACTGGCAGCTGGTCGCAGTCTGGCCGGCGATTTGCGAGCGATTCGCCGCAAGCACGGTATCGACCTCAAGGAAGTCCTGGATGCCACCCGGCTAGCGGATGACGTCATCGACCAGCTTGAGGAAGATGCGCTTGTCAATCATCCTGCATTCAATCGCGTTTACCTGCGTTCCTTGTTCGGAGCGTACGGCGACGCGATCGGTATCAAACGGGATGACATGGTTGCCGCTCTCGAGGAAGTGTTCGAGGGCAACTATGTGGGGTCTCTTGCCAGGCTGTATCTGGGGCATGTGGTGGATGAATCCGACATGGATGCCATCCTGACAGCCCGTACGGCGGTGGAAGAGGACGCGGAACCAGAAGACCTCGTGGCACTTCCGGAGTCGGAAGAGGAATCCGAGGAGACAGGAGAGAGCAGTCCGGATGAAGAGGATGCGTCTCCGGTTCCGGAAGCGACCGATACCGGAGATGCCATGCCCCCCCCGGAGGCAGTGACTGCGGAAGAGGAAGACGGCGAACCCTCCGGTGAAGAGCGGAAGACGATTCGTCCGGCCGCTCCGGAAAACGTCGGAGATGAAACCGTCTGGACGGGGCTGCCGGACAGGAAAACGGTCCTGCTCCCCAATATGAGCGGAACGGCGCTGGTGGTCATTGCAGGGATCGCATTCGTTGCCCTGCTCTGGTTTGCCATATCTACGGTCGCGAACCTCGGGGCGGACGAGGAACCGGAAGTGGTACAGCAGGACAGCACCGCCATGCAGGAGGTGTTCAGACCCGCTCCGGTCGTGTTGCCGGATACCATGGAGGTCGCCATCATCGCATTCACGGAGCCACTCGACCCCATCCGGATAACCGCGGATCGGGATCTGAGGAAACCGTACTGGGTCGAACTGCTCGACACCCATCGTGTTGTAGTTACGCAACGTCTGCTTCTTGAACGTGAAGCCGACCATACCCGGGTACTTGTGGACGGGTTTGCCGTCCCTCAGGAATGGCTCATGGAGCCGGATCCAGTGGACATTTCCCGGAACCGGGTTCAAGCGTGGCTGGATTCACTCGTGGCCGAGGGCATCGCTCCGCAGCGTGAACCGGTCGGCCCGCCCGTTGCCATCGAACGTCCATGACGTTGTTGCATCGAACGCGGGCCCTGCAGGAAGCGGCGTCGGCAGCCACGGAATCGGAGGCCGCCCGCAGGATTGGTGAATTGGTGGACGTGCTGAACGGCCATGCCGACCGGTACTATCGACAGGATGATCCACTCATCTCGGATGCCGAATACGATGCACTGATCGGTGATCTGCGGGCACTTGAGGAGTCATGGCCCGGTTTGCGTCGTCTGGACAGTCCCACCCAGCGTGTCGGAAGCGCACCGCTGGACGGGTTCGAGAAGGTGCAACATCCACAGCCGCTTCTCTCGCTTGGAAATGCGTTCGATGCCGACGATCTGAAGGCATGGTATGAGCGATGCCTCCGCCGGCTTGACCGCGATGATTCGTTTGCGCCGGCCGTCACTGCGGAGCTGAAGATTGACGGGCTGGCCGTTGCCTTGACCTACGAGAACGGCGTACTGATCCGGGCAGCCACCCGGGGAGATGGACGTGTGGGTGAAGACATCACGGCCAACGTCCGTACGATTCGTGATGTACCCCTGCGACTGGACGATCAGCGTGGTTCGGCGCCGGACATGGTCGAAGTACGTGGCGAAGTCTATTTCCCGAAAACTGCCTTCGAAGCCCTGAATGCCTCCTTGCGGGAGCTGGATCAGAAGCCTTTTGCCAATCCCCGGAACGCGGCTGCAGGATCGCTGCGGCAACTGGATTCCTCGATCACGGCAACCCGGGCATTGGCATTCTTTGCGTATTCCACGGGACCGGCATCCGAGGATATTGCCGCCACGCAGGAAAATGCACTCGAACGTCTGGGTACCTGGGGATTCAGCATCAATGAACATGTCAGGCGTTTCGAGTCCATTGAGGAAGTGGTCGGTTATTGCGAAGGCTGGATAGACAGGAGGGACGATCTCGACTACGAGATTGACGGCGTGGTCGTCAAGATGGACGATTTCGGGATACAGGCATCACTGGGGAATGTCTCGAATGCGCCCAGATGGGCCATCGCGTTCAAGTTTCCGGCGCGCGAATCCACGACACGTCTCAATGACGTCATCATCAATGTCGGTCGAACCGGCATGATTACCCCGGAAGCGGTACTTGAGCCGGTATCCATTGGAGGAGTGACGGTCTCCCAGGCGACCCTCCACAATGCCGACTACATCCGGGACCGCGACATCAGACTGGGAGATACGGTGGTTGTCAAAAGGGCGGGAGATGTCATTCCTGCCGTGGTGTCGGCCGTGGTATCGGCCCGGGACGGATCGGAAAGGGTCTGGACCATGCCACATCATTGTCCCGCCTGCGATGAGCCGCTTGAGCAACTGGAAGGCGAGGTCGATTCGTATTGCGTCAATGGCGCTTGCCCTGCCCAATTCATCCGGCTGGTCGAGCATTTTGCTTCCCGAAACGCGATGGATATCGAGGGGTTCGGATCCAAACTGGCTGTCGCACTGGTGGAAGCGGGCCTGATCAAGAAGTTGCAGGACATCTACCACCTGGACCGGGACGCCCTGCTGGAACTCGAGGGCTTCGGTGCCAGGAAAGCAGACAATCTTCTCGACGGGATCGAAGCATCCAAGCATCGGCCGCTGTCCCGGGTCCTTTTCGGCCTGGGCATCCGGCATGTAGGCAGGACGACGGCTGAAACGCTGGTCAGGACGCTGCCAGACATGCAGTCGTTCATGAACAGTACGGTTGAAGACCTTGTGGCCATTGATGGTATCGGAGAGGTCATTGCACAGAGCCTGGTGGACTGGTTTGCCCTTGAGCCGAACCGGGAGTTGATTGCGGCCATGACAGAAGCGGGTGTCACCATGGAGAGACATCCAGAAGAAGCGCCGCCCGAAGGGGACGAAGCTCCGTTCGAGGGTTTGACGTTCGTGGTCACAGGCACCCTTCCCACAATGGGACGCAAGGAGGCGCAGGACTATATCAAACAGCGAGGTGGCAAGGCCACTTCAAGCGTCAGTGCCCGTACGGATTATCTTGTGATGGGTGAGAATGCCGGATCCAAGGCCGACAAGGCTGCGGAACTGGGTATTCCCATCATCGACGAGGATAGACTCAAGTCCCTGGGAGGGTGACGCATGCTGCAACCGTTCGACTACATAGTCATCGTGGCCTATCTCGTGGGTGTCGTCTTGTTCGGCATCCGGACGGCCGGGAAACAGCGCTCAGTCAGGGACTATTTCCTGGGTTCCAAGGAAATGCCCTGGTGGGCGATCTCCTTTTCCATCGTGGCCACCGAGACCAGCACATTGACGGTCATCGGGATCCCTGCTGTGGCCTACGGCGGCGCACTCACGTTCTTCCAGTTGACGCTGGGTTATCTGGCAGGTCGGGTGGTCGTGGCCATCTGGTTCCTGCCCCGATACGCGGCAGGAGACCTGCAGACGGCCTATGCCTTCCTGGGAGAACGTTTCGGTGGGCGGCTGCAGCGTCTTTCCAGCGTCACATTCCTGGTGACGCGTCTGCTGGCTGATGGTGTGCGACTCTTTGCGACCGCCATTCCGATTCGAATCATCGCCCTTTCGGCGGGATTCGATATCGGGTACCCGGTCATCATCCTGGGCATCGGCGTGTTGACGGCCCTGTACACGTACGTCGGCGGCTTCAAGGCCGTGGTATGGATGGATGTCGTACAGATGAGCGTCTACGTGCTGGGAGCGCTCTTCACCCTGTTCCTGCTGTGGTCTGATATCGGAGCCTCCGCGGGTACACTGCTCGAGGAAGCCGGCAAACTCCAGATGTTCGTATTCAGCGCTTCCATCGGCGATATCCTGACCAGTCCCTACACACTGGTCACTGCCGTCATCGGAGGGGGCATCTTCTCCATGGCCTCCCACGGGACGGATCAGTTGATCGTACAGCGTTTGTTGTCGTGCCGCACCACGGGCGATGCCCGCAAGGCGTTGATCGGAAGCGCCTTCTTCGTGATGATCCAGTTTGCCATTTTCCTGGCCGTGGGTGCCCTGCTATGGGTGTATTACGGCGGCCAGGATGCGGCCGCACTCGGGTTGACGCGGGCTGACGAGATATTCCCCAAATTCATTGTCGAGCAGCTGCCGACCGGTCTGGCTGGCCTCGTTCTGGCCGGCATCCTGGCCGCCGCCATGAGCACCCTGTCCTCATCGCTCAATGCACTGGCCAGTTCATCCTTGAATGACCTGATGGGGTCCAGGGCAGCCCAACTGGATGCCGCCACCGGTCTGAAGTGGTCACGGCTCCTTACACTTGGCTGGGCGCTGGTCTTCGTCTTCTTTGCCACCCTGTTCGAGGATCAGCAGAATCCGGTCGTCGAACTCGGGCTGTCCATCGCTTCCTTTACGTACGGCTCATTGTTGGGAGCCTTCCTCATGGGCCTCTGGATGGACAGGGTCCGCGAATCCGATGCCATTGCCGGATTCCTGGTTGGCATCGTGGCCATGGTGGCCATCATCTTCGGCCTCTGGTCAACTTCGGAAGGGGACTGGATCTTCCTGTTCAATCCGTCGGATGCGGTGAAAGCGGCGCGGGGTCTGACCGCATTGGCGTGGCCCTGGTATACGGCCGTGGGTGCAGCCATCACCATGATGATCGGATCCTTGCTATCTGTCCGGCATAGGTGAACGAATGGCACTGTTCAATCGCATACCCTTTCTGAAGCCTCGGGTACGGCCCGTGGGGGATACACTCGAGGCGGGCGACGCTGCCCTGGAGAAAACCCGAAAGCGTCGATCCATGGCGGTGAAGACGGCCTTGCTGTTCAGCATTGTGGTCATGACCATGATCGCGTTTCCACGTGGCACTGTGTATCAATACACTGTGGAACCGGACGAAATCTGGCGGCAACCCAATCTGCACGCACCGTTCACGTTTGCCATCATGAAGCCGGAGGAGGAACTCGAGGCGGAACGTGCTGCCATCCGCCGTGCTACAGCCCCCATTTTCAAAGGCGATCCGGATGCCGTATCCACTGCAAGGGAACGTGCAGACGTGTTGCGGGGCCGATTGGACCGGACGCTGGCTCATTACGGCTCCTACCTCGAGAATCGCACGCGAGGTCGTGTGGAAGAGGCCCTGCAGGACTCACTGGCCCACGCTGCCGCACGGGACAGCCTGCAGGTCCGATTCTCCGAGTTGGAGTGGCAGGCATTGAAGGAGTCCTATGTCAACAGCAGCGGGGCTCCCGTCACGCGACAACGTCAGGCGGCTCCCGCACCGCGACTGGATCGAATGACATTGCAGACGGCAGAGGACGAGTTCATCCGTCTTCTTGCGGACGGCATCGTGGACGTATCGGCTTCGTCCATCCTGTCCGACAGCCTCATCATCCGTCTGGAGGAGCAGAGCCGCCAGATCTGGCGCGAATCCAGCCGGATACTGGATGTCAACGGTGCCGCGCAGGTGGTCTCCGACAGGTTGTCCAGTCGATGGCTGGGAGAACCGCTGACGCTGCAGATTGCTGAGAAAATGTTCGGCAATCTCGTTTCGCCCAACCTGATGTTCGATCAGGAAGCGACGGAGCGGCAGTTGGCCATTGCCGAAGCGGAAATCGTTCCAACGGAAGGTATCGTCCGCGAGAACGAGGTCATCGTGCGTCAGGGGGACCGGGTAACAGCGGACATCATGCGGAAAATTGATTCTCTCCGGCAGCAATTGCTTTTGCAGGCAGGAGGCGAGATCCAGTGGAAGACCACCCTGGGGCATTTCCTGGTGACGATCGCTTCCCTGATGATCTTCTTCCTCTACCTGTACCTGCTCAGAAGGCCGATCTGGAGGGACAACGCCAAGATCACGCTGATCACATTGCTCTTTCTGGGAGTCATTGCGGTGTATGCCGTCGCCTTGCGGGCAGCCCTGATCGACATGTATGTCGTACCGGTCGCCATCGTGGCGGTGCTTCTGACCGTCATCTTTGATTCCCGCGTAGCCTTTTTCGGTTCGTTGACTCTGGCCCTGATTGGCAGCCACCTGCTCAACTACGATTTTTCGTTCACGTTTGCGACCGTGTTTGCCAGTACGCTGGGCATCTTCAGCGTCCGGGATATCCGGAACCGAAGCCAGTTCTTCATCAGCGCCAGTGTGGTCTTCCTGGGATACATGCTTGTGCTGACAGCCAATCTGCTGTTGCAGAACACACCCATGGACCGGTTCACGGATCTCGTCATTTTCGTGGCCATCAACTCGGTCCTGCTTCTGCTGGCCTATCCTGCACTCTGGATATTCGAGCGCATCTTCGACATCACCACGGACCTGACCCTGCTGGAACTCTCGGATACGAATCGTCCCTTGCTGAAGGAGTTGTCACTCAAGGCACCGGGTACGTTCAACCACGTGTTGCAGGTAGCCAATCTGGCAGAGTCGGCGGCTGCCGCCATCGGAGCCAATGCCTTGCTGACCCGAGTCGGGGCGCTTTACCACGACATCGGCAAGATGGTCAAGCCGGAGTATTTCGTCGAGAACCAGCGCGGCGGAGTCAATCCTCATGACGGCCTGAAACCCCGCATGAGTGCCCTGATCATTGCCAGTCACGTGAAGGAAGGCATCGAAATGGCCCGCCGGAATCGACTACCCAAGCAGGTCGAGGATTTCATTCCGATGCACCATGGCACGACGCGCATCGAGTATTTCTACCAGCGGGCGCTCAAGCAACACAAGGAAGGGGATCCGCCCGTGCAGGAGTCGGAGTTCCGTTACCCGGGGCCGCGGCCGCATTCCAAGGAAACGTCCATCCTGATGTTGGCCGATGGTATCGAAGCTGCCAGCAGGGCACTGGAGAATCCGACCCACAAGCGGCTGGAAGGGCTCATTGCGGCGATCGTTGAAGCCCGGAGGGGAGACGGTCAACTGGATGACACCAACCTGACGTTCACAGAGTTGAACACCATCAAGGAGTCGATGCTCAGTGTCCTGACGGGCATTTACCACGTGCGTGTAAAGTACCCGGAAGACGATGCCCCCGAAACTTCCTGGTCAGGGAATGAGGCTACGCACGCGCTCGATGGTTGAGGCGGCGGGCGCCATCGTCACCATGACATGCCGTCGTGCCCGTTCCAGGAAGGGCTTGACGCGTCGCTGTGATTCGGCCGTGTAAACGGTCAATTCCGACTGTCGCACCAGCGAAGCGAGGTACGAGTCGCCTTCCTCTGTCGACACGGCCAGGACCTGGCCCGAGAATCGTGTGCGAGAGCGTATTTCGGCCAGCAGGGGTGCCACCGCATCGGAGTAGCGTGTGACCAGGCCCAAAGTCTCATGATCCAGCAGCCTGGAAATGGCCGCCAGCGCGTCTTCTCCGAGTTCTGCTGCAATGCCGACCACATCCGCTCGCGGGTTCATGGAAAGAACCTGCTTCACGTTCGGAAACGGTACGAGGAGCAGGTCCGCATCGGCATGATTGCTGACTTCATTCAGCGTTGCGGCTTCGCACATGCGCTGATACACCATTTCGAAATGGCGGGCGCAGGCCAGGCTGAGTTCCCTGAAAGAGGTGGCAACCACCACCTTGATGGCTTCCTCATCGGCATCAAGCAGGGACATCTGCTCTTCCATCAAGTAGGATATTTCATCCTCATCCAGTCCCAGTCCGACTACCTCCTGCAGGGCATTGCCCAGGATGGTTGCTCCTCGCTCCATGCGTGCGCTCTTGTCGAGGGGTGCCGCATCCCGCACCACATATCCGCTGCCTTTTCGGGCTTCGACCAGTCCTTCCTGTTCCAGTTGTTGATAGGCCTTGCGTACCGTGTGGAACGAGATGCCGAGTTGTTCAGCCAGTTTGCGGGTAGCCGGCAGTTTTTCACCAATCCGATAGCGTCCTCCCGCAATCCGGAATCGAATGGCACTGGTCAACTGATCCTTGACGGATTGACTGGACTGATGATTGATCTCTATCACGGCGTGGGTTCCGGATTCTGGCAATCTGGACGGTATCGATGTCAGGAAAGGTCGTTCGTACACGATACGAACGGTGGCTCACCCCGTCGTATCTGCGTTCCTGATGCTATGCATCATGTGTACCCACTCCGGCCAGCGCTCCTGTTCGAACCGGATGGAAGATAGTCCCAGCGTGACATCGGCATGACGGGACGCCGATTCTACATTGATGACGCGTTTCCATTCCAGATCAGTTGAAGGCAAGGCGGCATCGAACAGGGAACGAACGGCTACGCTGTCTTCATGGATGTGTACCTCGCAGATCTCACCTCGAATCCTGACCCACGTCCATGTTGTCGCGCAGACGATGGCGATGGGGAAACCAACCGTCAAATAAGGGAGCGCCGCATACCCCTGGAGCATCGATACCAGGGCCCCGATCATGACCGGAAGCATGCAGAACCCCAGCGGCTGCACGAGGGCCGCTCCCGCAACGGCAGGTTTCGATCGACCACCGGGATGGTGGGCACTGAAGAAGACCTGGCGTGCGGTGATGTCCTCCATGGGAGACTTATCGGGTTCCGAAGGCACGCACGAGAGGCACGTCCTTGACGGTCTTGAGGCCCGGTGCGGCGTCAAAAACCTGGGGGATACCATTGACCAGCGTGGCAACGGTGGCCGTATCACCGAAAATGCCACCGCGAACAACAAGATCCATGGGAGGGTCGCCATCGACCAGGACCGCATCACGGGGGTTCTCAGCGCCGACAAACATTTTCAGATCGAGGGTCAGCAGCAATTCGTCACCATCGTATCCGTAGGCATGATGGTGGATGCCGGCTACATCGCCTTCCTTGACCGTCAGATACGGCGTCACCACCTCCTTCGTTGAAACGACGGGGTCGAGGTGTTCTTCAATCCGGTCGATATTCCAGCCAAGACCAGCGGCCACCATCCGGATGGATTCCACCAGACCAATGTGGCCGAACATGCCTGTAGCTTTCTTTTCGGCGAATTCGGCCTCAGTGATGCCGGCGCCCACCTTTTGCTGAAGCGGCAAGCGACGAAGACCGGCATCGACCTCACGGTTGATGGTGATGGAGCGCACGTCATTGCATACCCCCGTAGCCATGAGGGCCAGCGCATCCATGGCATAACCTGGGTTCACGCCGGTACCGAGGATGGAAACGCCATTTTCCTTGGCAACCTTGTCCAATTCCTCCGAGATCTCTGGATGGCGGTCGTAAGGCCAGGAGAGTTCCTCTGTCGAGGATACAACGTTGGCGCCATGGCGCGCGCACAAGATGAGCTGGTCGTACATCCGGGCCAGGAAGGACGAGGTGGTATGAACCACGACATCCGGCTTCGTGCTGCTGAGCACAGCTTCGGCGTCAGCAGAGACGATGACACCGGTTGGTGCATCAAGCCCCATGATCTCGGAGACATCCTTGCCCACCTTGGCCGGGTCGATATCAATGACGCCCACGAGGTTCAGGTGGCCCTGCTTGGACAGGATGGTTTTGAGGCAGGACTGGCCGATCGGGCCGATGCCGAACTGTACAACGTTGAACGTTCGCGACATGGAGGTTGCTTCGGATGGAATGATGTGTTGCTGGGACCGTGAGTAGACCTAGAAAGGCATGTCGTTCGGGTCTTCCTGATGGAAGGGGTATCCAAAGTGATGCGGAGGCACGAAGTTTTCCTTGATGGAACGGGCAGAGACCCAGCGAACCAGGTTGAGGTAGGAGCCGGCCTTGTCGTTCGTACCCGAGGCACGCGCACCGCCAAACGGCTGCTGTCCCACGACGGCACCGGTCGGCTTGTCATTCAGGTAGAAGTTCCCGGCCGTATCGACCAGACGCGAGGCCATGCCTGCGAGGGCGGCGCGATCCTGGGAGAAGATGGCGCCGGTCAGGGCAAACGGTGAGGTGTTGTTCAGGAGATCCACCGTTTCGTCAAAGTCATCGTCTTCATACACGAAGATGGTGACCACGGGGCCGAAGATCTCCTCGCACATCGTGCGATACTTCGGATTGCTGGTCAGCAGTACGGTCGGTTCGATGAAGTAGCCGACTTCGTCCGAGTAGTTGCCTCCGGCAATCACTTCGATGTCGGGCGACTGCTTGGCTTCGGCAATGTATCCCGTGATGGAGTCGTAGGCCTTCTTGTCGATGACAGCGTTGACGAAGTTCGTGAAGTCCTCGACCGGACCCATCTTGAATTCGTCCAGCTGGGCGAGCATGCTGTCCTTGATCGTGGCCCAGAGGGACGTCGGAATGTAGACGCGGGAAGCGGCAGAACACTTCTGTCCCTGGTATTCAAACGCTCCCCGGACGATGGCCGTGGCAACGGCCATCGGGTCGGCGCTCGGGTGGGCCAGGATGTAGTCCTTTCCACCGGTTTCACCGACCACACGCGGGTACCCGTGGTAGGTGCCCATATTGTTGCCGATGGTCTTCCACATGTAGTTGAAGGTGCCCGTGGAGCCGGTGAAGTGCAGTCCGGCAAAATGTTCGGAAGCAAAAATCGGATCGCCGACTTCGGCGCCATGACCGGGGACCATGTTGATGACGCCTTTCGGGAGGCCGGCCTCCTCGAACATCTTGTAGAGGTAGTACGCGCTCAGCAGCTGCGTCGAGGCCGGTTTCCACAGGACCGTGTTGCCCATCAGCGCAGGAGCCGTGGGCAGGTTGCCGGCGATGGACGTGAAGTTGAACGGCGTGACCGCAAAAACGAAGCCCTCGAGCGGGCGGTACTGCACGCGGTTCCATACGCCGGGCGACGAGATGGGCTGATCCTTGTAGATCTGCTCCATGAAGCGGACGTTGAACCGGAAGAAGTCGATCAGCTCGCATGCGGAATCGATCTCGGCCTGGTAGGGGTTTTTGCTCTGGCCGAGCATGGTGGATGCGTTGATGATGTCGCGCCACGGGCCTGCGAGCAGCTCTGCGGCCTTCAGGAAGATGGCGGCCCGGTCGGTCCAGTCCATGTTCATCCAGTCCTGACGGGCGGCAACGGCCGACGAGATGGCTTTCTGGATATCGTCGCCACCAAGCTGGTGGGCACGACCGAGCACCCGGCTGTGTTCGTGAGGTGCAACGACATCGATCATGTTGCCGGAGCGGACTTCCTGGCCGTCAATGATGGCGGGAATGTCGATCGTCTCTTCCCGCATGCGCTTCATTTCCTGACGCAGCGAGGAGCGTTCCGGGGATCCCGGTGCGTATGAACGGACTGGCTCGTTTACAGGATCGGGAGTGCGGGAGAACATGTTGTTCATGACGAAAGGCCGGCTTGATGATGGCTGTTGCGAGTCGAAAAAGGGCTTTCAGTGCCAAGGATGGCAAGTTAAGACCCATGCCGGGGGGCCAAAACCCGTTCGTCAAAAGTTCGTGCCCAACCCGTTGGGCCAATGGCCGTCTCCGTTCTTGAGGGCACAATTTTCCGACGAGCCGGAAAAGAATGCACGGGCATTCCAACGATTCCCAAGGATTGTCAGGGTCCCTCGGGATTCGGCCGCTACTGCTATAAACCGAGAATGGAGCTCACTGAGGCTGTTATTCGGGGTTTTTCTGGGTTGGAAGGTCATTTCGGGGTTTGGTCGGCACGATGTTGGCCGATACCGGACACGAACAAACTCCGATCAGTCCCCGGATAACGGGATATCACCATGTTTTTCAAGTCCGATCAAACCAACGTCTCCGACGCCCGGGATGCGGTGAAGAAGCAGCTGCTTCGTTCGCTCATCCAGCAGGTCGTTGACGACCTCAGTGATGCCAGCAACGAGGACATCGATGCTGACGTCGCAGAGATCCTTTCTGAAGACACCTTTCAGGCCGGCATCGAGTCTCTTCGCTCTGCAGTCACCGAAGGCGTCCAGCGTCACCTCTACAGTGGTCTCGTATCCGAAGTGGTGGCCGACCTCGGCCCATCGCCGGAAGACATCGAGACGTATGTCGAGAATGCCCTGGCAGAAGCTGACCTGACAACGGTCCGCGAGGAGATCCGTACCCGTACGATGGATCGCCTTTCCAATGAGATCATTCCGTCCATCGTCAAGGAAGAGTCGGACGTGGTCACGGCATTCCAGGCTTCGGAAGAGGACGTCCAGGGTCTTGTTGATTCCGCACTGGAAGGGATCGACGTACCAGCGGTTCGCGAGCAGGTCCAGGCTCTCGTCGAACAGCGACTGACACAGGAGATCATACCGACAGTGGTCAAGGAAGAATCGGACGCACTTGACGCATGCGACCTTTCGTCGCATACGCAGCGCATCCACGATGCGGTCATGTCCATCCAGGCAGACGAAGTGATCGGACGTCTGCGCGGAATGGTAGCCGACGCCCTGCAGCTTCGCATGCACACGGAAATGAGCGAAGAAGTTGAAAGCGCGCGGGACACGCTGAACCGCGTCAAGGAGGAGTTCATCCAGGAACGGATGGAGCAGTTCCTGCTTTCTGCAGATTGGAAAGCAGCTCTCGAAGAAGCTGAAGCAGAAGTGACGGCCGGCGTCGTTTCCGCCCTCGAGGAAACGGTCGCCAACGATGAGGTTTTCGCCGAGCGTATCGAAGAGGAAATCGAATCCCGGGTAAAAGGGAATGAAGACCTTTCCGGACGTCTCGTGAGTGAGGCCAAGGAACGAATCGTCGGTATGCTGTCCGGTCACATCATTGCTGATCTGGACAAGGATGCCAAACTGAAAACGGATCTGGTTGCTGCGGTCACGTCGCATGACGATGCCATGGCCGCCCTGATCGAACATGTATCCGAACGGATCCACGAACACCTGGCCTCGGAAACGCTGGTTCGCTTCCACAATGCCGAGCGCGCAGCCGATGCTGCCTTCCTGCATGTGGATACCGAGCATCGCCATATTGCTGAGGCGGTCGACTCGCTCGAGAAGCAGTTGGTCAAGGAGGTCTCCGGACGCGCCATCGCGCGCCTGGCGGACGCCCAGACCATCCAGAACAAGGCCATGGCCTGGATCCCGGAGGATCACACCATCATTACCTCTGCCGTAGAGCAGATCCTGCAGCACGTGTCTTCCGAGGTCCGCAAGCGAGCCATCAAGGAAGCAGCCGACACCGAAACAGTTGTAGGCAACGTCCTGCCGTCCTTCACGGCCGAGACCGAAGAGGTCCGTGCAGCAGTCCGCGAAACCCGCAACAAGCTGGTCGAGCGCGTGGTCAACCTGACCCTCCACGAGATGGAGGATCCCAAGCAGGTTGCAGCGGAAGCCAACAAGCGCGTTGCCAACGAACATGAACGCATCCTGGAGGCTGTTGCCTCAGCCATGGGACTGCTCACGGATCGCGTAGCCGAACAGGCCATCGAACGCCTGGCTGCTTCAGATGAAGTTGCCCCGGAAGCCGCTTCCCGCGTCCCGGTGGACAACGAAGTATTCCAGCGCGCCATCAAGGCCACCATGTCGCTGCTCATCGACGACATCGTGATTGAGGTCGGCTCGCGCATGCGCTCCTCCGAAAAAGTATCCTCGGATGCCCGCAAGCGTATGGCCGAAACACCTGCAGAAGTCCGTCAGGCAGCAGGCGTACTCGAGAATATGCTCCTGCAGCAGGTTGCCGAGATGACCAAGGAGCGTCTGTACGATGTGCAGCACGCCTCCGAGAAAGCCAGCACGTTCCTGCGCGCTACGAAAGAGATTGATGCCATCGAAGAAGCCATGCGCGTCAAGCTGTTCAAGGGAATGGCTGACCACGTGGTTGCCAGCATCGAGGATCCGGAGAAATCCGGAGCCGAAGCGTTCTGGCACATCGATCAGCAGCATGACCACATCCTTGATGCCATGGCAGAGCTGCGCAATCAGTTGCTCTTCAACATCGCCAAGGAAACCATGACCTCCATCTCGGACAGCGAAGCCGCCGCGGCAGAGTCCCGGGATCTGATTCCAGCCACCTCGCGTCAATTGACCGAGGCTGCTGCCAAACTGCATGACTCCCTGGTTGCCGAAGTGGCACGGGAAGCCGTGAACCTGATGCGCGATACAGAGAAGGTCGTAGAGCAGGCTGGTGCCAAACTGGAAGATCATCAGGACGCCCTGAACGGCATGCGCCGCATCGTGGAACGTCACCTGATGGAAAACCTTCTTGCCAGTGCGCTGACCGATATCGGGTCGCATGTCAATGGCATGGACGAGCCTGCCGAGCGTGTATTCTTCCGGAATGCGGTTCGCGACATTCAGAACAGTCGCAGCACGGATGCAACGGAAGTTGCACCGGAACCGGCGCTGAAGGCTCCTGAAAACAATGTCAAAGAGACGCCCCAGGCAATGGACGATTCGCCCAGCGAACGGCCGATCGACGAGGACGCCTCTTCTGATTCTGATGACATCGTTGACGAGGCTGATGAGGCTCCCGAGACGGCAGACCTGCAGGAAGACATTCCTGAAGAACCAGCAACCGAGAAAGCCTGGTCCAGTCTGGACGAACTGTCCGCCAAGCAGAGTGCTGAACCGGCCTTCAGAAACTGGCGCGTGAACGAATTCCGTCCCGAAGACCGGCCTGCCATTCCTGGCGCGGTTGCAGACGGAAAGCGTACCCGCATGCCTTCCTTCCCGAAGCGGGAGTCGACCAAGACGGCGCTCTACCTCTTCGGGGTCGTTCGGACCGAGGATGCGCAGGCGGAAGACTTCGAAGGCATTGAAGGGATCTCTGACGGCACGGCCGTACGCCTGCTCTCCTGTGGTCACCTGACTGCTCTGGTCAGTGCCACCTCTGACGCCGGTTTCCAGCCGGACGCCATCAAGGAATCCATGAAGGATGCCGATTGGCTGAAAGCGCATGTGCGTCGGCACGCAGACGTTCTTGCCGAGGCCCAGGCCATCCAGACCGTCATTCCGCTCCGATTCGGCTGCGTCATGCCGAATCCGTCCGAGATCAAGAAGTTCGTGGATGCCCGTGAGGAAGTGCTTTCGGACGCCTTGACGCGTCTGCACAACCGCTCTGAGTTCAGCGTCCGAGTGCGTTTCGACGACGAAGGCGAAGCCGACGACGACCTGAAAGGCGTACCGAGCGGCGTTGCTGATTTCCTGCGCAAAGCGGCAGCGGACGTCGAGCATGCGCCGAGCCCGGACGGCATTGCGGATCGCATCCATGGACATCTGTCCCGTTTCGCAGGCGAAGCCATGCGTAACGCGGTGACGGACACCAGCCTGATCCTGAATGCAACGTACCTGATCACGATGGCTTCCGAAGAGGAGTTCCGCACGGAGGTCCGCAAGCTGTCCTCTGAGTTCCATGCACTCGGTATTCGCATCGAGGTCAGTGGCCCCTGGCCACCGTACCACTTCGTGGATATCGACTTTGGAGGCGGTTCGGTTGAGGCCATGGCCTGATCCGGACGGTCGTTCCAAATCCCACATTCCCGAGACGATTCCCAGGAATTGAAACGGGGTTTGTTCAGCGCCGGGCCGGCGGACTAGCGTCCGCCGGCCCGGCGTGTTTGGCTTCTGTGGATCCGCCGCGTTGTCCATGCGTCACAGCGCTCTCCAGATCCCTCGCCGCATGCCGTTCCGATTCGAGACATTCATGGCCCGTCGCTATCTCCGGGGTGCCCAGGGCACTACCGAAGGGCGGCGATTCCTGCGGTTGATTACCTGGATCTGCGTCGCCGGTGTGGCCGTCGGTGTCACGGCCCTGATCCTTGCGCTGTCCATTGTCCGCGGCTTTTCCGGCGAAATCGAAAAGAAGATCACGGGTTTCGCTGCGCACGTGCAGGTCCAGAGCATCCGCGATGAACCATTGGAAGGATCCGCCGACCTGGAGCGGTTGCTGGAGTCCCAACCTTTCCTGGTCCATGTGTCACCGGTGATTCAGGAATTCATCCTGCTGCGCCGATCGGCACGGGATATTGACGGCGTATCCCTCTGGGGAACGCGCAATTTGCCCGCTTTCATCCAAGAGTCACTCGTGGAAGGAGAGGGACTCACAGTGGAGCAGGATGGGCAGCCTGGCCTGGTCATCGGTGCAGCGCTCGCACGCATGCTGGGGGTGGAAACAGGAGATCGCCTGACGGCCTTCTCGGTGCAAGGGCGGGATGGAGGCATGTCGCAGTCGCCCCTCGTTCGTCAATTCCGTGTCAGCGGTATCTATGAATCATCCCTGGCCGATTTTGACGAGTTGTACGTGTTTGCAGATCTGGACGTCACCCGCTCGTTGCTTGAATACGCGGCCGATCAGGTTACGCGCTTCGATGTGCACGTGGCCGACGGTGTCGACTTCGTGGATGCTGCCGATCGACTGGATCAGGTACTCACATTCCCGGCCATGGCCCGGCCTGTTACTGAGATCTACCGCAGTCTGTATGCCTGGGTAGCGCTTCAGGAAAGCATCATCCCGCTCATCATCTCCATCATCGTATTCGTGGCGGCCATCAACATCATCGGAACGCTGTTGATGATCATTCTTGAGAAACGTCGAGAGATGGGCATCCTGGCAGGGATGGGTGCAACGGCCCGCATGCGGCGACGGATTTTCGTGCGGCTGGGCCTGCTGATCGGGCTGGCCGGTGTAATGATCGGGGAGGTCACAGCACTCATCCTGGCATGGGCTCAGCTGGAATTCGGCATCATACCGCTTCCAGCCGATGCCTATTACATGAGCACGGCGCCGATCGATCTGGGAGCGATGGATTTTGTGGCAGTAGCCGTCATCACCCTGGCGCTGTGCGCCCTGTCTTCCTGGATTCCAGCCAAAGTTGCCGGCAGGCTCCAACCCATTCAGGCCATTCGAACCCGATAATCTTTCGAAATATGAAAACTGGCGATAAAGCACCTGATTTCACGCTATTCAACACACGCAAGGAGCCCATCAGCCTCTATGATGAGCTGAAAAACGGCCCTGTCCTGCTCCTGTTTTTCCCGGCCGCTTTCACGGGTGTGTGCACCACGGAGATGCACACGGTAAGCAATGACCTCGATTCCTACGCGCCTGCCCGTGTCTTCGGAGTTTCCAGTGACACACTGTTCACACTCGCAGAATTCTCCAAGGCCAACGGCTTTTCCATCGACCTCTTGTCTGACCACAGCGCCGATGTGGCCGAGGCCTTCGATGCCAAGTTCAAAGGCGATTTCGGACCCATGAAGTACGAGCGCATCTCCACGCGTGCCGCATTCCTCATCGACACGGATGGAACGGTAGTCTATGAGGAAGTCCTGGCCAATCCGGGCAATCTGCCTGATCTGGAAGCCATTCAGAAGGCCATTGCAGACCTCGGATGACCGTAACGATCCACGTATTTGCCTCGCTTCGGGAACGACTGGGAAAGTCTTCCTGGAAGGAGTCCATCCCGGAGGGGACCGATACAGGAATGCTCGTCGCCATGTTGGCTGGAAGGGAGGTCGACGTTGCGGCTGTTCAGTCCGTCATCCGGGTGGCGGTCAATGATCAATGGGTGAGCACTCCTGTTCAACTGAACGATGGAGACGACGTGGCCTTGCTGACACCCGTTTCGGGAGGGTGATTTCCTGCTTGACCAAACACTGCACTCATCATCAGCATGTCTCCAATATTGCCCTTCACGCCCCCGATTCACGTTGGTATCCAGGATAGCCCGTTGTCTCTCGATGACCTCTGGCACTTCCTGTCCGAGGCACAGGGGGGAGGCATTGCCATCTTCGGTGGTACAACCCGACGGGTCACCGGAGATCGCATCACGCAAGAACTGTCCTACGAAGCGCATGAAAGCATGGCGTTGTCGGAGATGCGACGACTGGCAGGAGAAGCCGGCGAGCGTTGGGACACGTTGCGCATCGGTATCCTGCACCGAACAGGGGTCGTGCCGGTGTCACAGGCCAGTGTCCTGATCGGCGTGGCGACGCGTCACCGAGGTCCGGCCTTCGAAGCCGCCCGCTTCCTGATCGATGAACTCAAAGTCTCCGTTCCCATCTGGAAAAAGGAGCACTACGAGGACGGATCGACCGAGTGGCAAGGTGACACCTGGGTGCGCTGACCACTGCGGATGATCAGATCCCACTGTTCAGCCGATCGACAACGCTGCCTTGATCCTGCGCTCCATGCGCCCGGCCGGATCGTTGTTCGTATCCGGTGTGAACGTCCGGCCTGTCACGCGCTCGAAGAGTTCGATGTAACGCTGGGCCACCTGGATCCGGAAGTCGTCCGTCAGATCCGGAAGCGTCTGGCCTTCCAGACCCTGGAATCCATTTTCCATCAGCCACTCGCGCACGAATTCCTTGGACAATTGCCGCTGTGGCTGATCCGCCGCAAGCAGGCTGTCGTACGTGTCGGCGTAAAAGTAGCGGGAGGAGTCCGGCGTATGGATTTCGTCAATGAGCACGATGCCTCCCTCATCGTCCAGACCGAACTCGTATTTCGTATCGACCAGGATGAGCCCCCGGTCAGCAGCCTTTTCCGTTCCGCGTTGGAAAAGTGCCAGACTGATCCGCTCCAATTCATCGAACAGGTCAGCGCTCAGGATGCCACGGTCGATGATGCCCTGGCGTGAAATGTCCTCGTCATGCCCCTCTTCGGCTTTGGTTGCCGGCGTCAGGATGGGTGAGGGGAGACGGCTGTTCTGCCTCAGTCCGTCGGGAAGTGACTTTCCGCACAGCAAACGACCTCCATCCCGGTACACGCGCCAGGCATGCCCGGCCAGATAGCCCCGGACGACAAACTCCACGGGCAACGCCTGGCATCTTCGGGCAATGGTCACGTTCGGATCAGGAACGGACACGACATGATTGGTTACGATATCCTTCGTCTGCTCGAAAAACCAGGCGGCCAACTGGTTCAGGACCTGGCCTTTGAAGGGGATGGTCTGGCGCAGGATGTGGTCGAAGGCGGAGATACGATCCGTCGTTACCAGGACCAACTGGTCTTCATGGCGATAGGTGTCCCTGACCTTGCCGCCGTAACGGTCATCCAGGAACGAGAATCGGGTTTCCTGTACGGTGGCCTCAAGTTGACCGCGGATCTGTTCGGTGATCATCTGGAAACGGTATTGACGCTCGAGCGACGGATGGCCAGCTCGGGATGGATGAGGGTCTGTTTAGGTTCTTCGAGGGGCGATCCTGACACACGCAGATACAGACGTTCCGCGGCCGCTCTTCCGATGGCCTGCATTTGCTGGTCCACGCTGCTCAGACCGAGGAAACGACTGGTCTTGATGTCGTCGTACCCGACAATGGCCATGTCTTCCGGAATCCTTTTGCCAACGTTGCGCAAGGCAGCCATGGCGCCTATGGCCTGTACGTCGGAAGAGCAGAAAACAGCGGTGCATTCCGGAAACGTTTCCAGAATCCGCTCCATGGCATCCTGGCCATCCTCCTCTGAAAAACCACCGTGGTACTGTGGTTTGCCTGCAACGATCCAACCATGGTCCACCGTGAGTCCGGCCTCCTCCATGGCCAGCCGGTACCCCTCAATGCGTTGGGTCTGGGAGGGACTGTCCACGCCGGAACGGATCATGGCAATGCTTTCATGGCCCTGCTTCACGAGATGTCCCACCGCTCTTTTGGCTCCATTGACATCATCCCACGCCCAGCAATCCAATGAGGGGTGTTGCTCTCCAACCAGGACGCACGGCGATGGTCCCCCGGCCAGTTCTTCCGCCAGTTCCTCCGAAATGGGAAGGCCACAGAGCAACAGGCCACGTACGGCACCCCGCTTCAGGAATTTTCGGAGTGTGTTTTCCTGATCATGAGATCCAAGATCACAAATCAGGAGATCGTGCTCGATTTCCCTCAGGTAGGCACGTATCCCCTTCAGCAGTTCGTTTTGGAAGGGTGCCGTGAAGGACGGAAGGGCGACGGCAAGCGAGCGGACATCCTGCTGCGCAAGGGAACGGGCTGTCCTGTTCGGGTGGTACTTGAGATCCGCTATGGCTTGCTCCACCTTCCTCCGGGTGATGTCAGAAACATCAGGAGAACCATTCAGGACTCGGGACACCGTCGAGATGGCGACCCCGGCGTGGTCCGCCACATCATAGATGGTCACGTGGGTCTTCTGGGGCCGTTTCATGATGCACTTGCGGGCGGATTGAACTGGTCAGGCGCATTACATGAAGAAGGTACCGTTTTGTTCGGTGCGGGAATCGGTTTGGTCGGGTTCGTTTTCCGAAATGATTGCGTCCTTCAGGTAAAGAATCCGTCCATATGGACGACGGCCGGTCGGCCCATGCATTTTCAAGGATCAAAACCCTGCTGATGCGTAAGCCGAAGGCACGTTCGAATGGACCATCGAACCCGATCGAGGTGAATGCCATACATGGATTCTGAAGCACCACCCACCCAGGAGAGAAGCCCGATTCCTGAGCCGGGCGAAGAGCGTTGGCATATTCCGGTGGAAGGCATGACCTGTGCGGCGTGTGCCCTCCGCATTGAACGAAAGCTCGGAAAGCGGGAGGGCGTCGCGGAGGCCGGTGTGAACTACGCTGCCGAAGAAGCGGTTGTGTCCGTATCGAGCGGTGGCCCCTCGTTCAGGGATCTGGTTGATGTCATCAGGAAGACGGGATACGACGTGCGCACTTCCCTGGCGGAGTCCCGTTTTTCCGGCGATTCCGCACTGGAGCGTGCAAGAGCCCTCCAGGCTGACCTGAACAACCGGAACGGGATCATCGACGTGCTGCTGTCGGAACGCTCCGACGGGGTGGATGTCGCTGTCGCCTACATCCCGGCCATGATGCCGGGGCGCACCCTGTCCGGCATTTTCAGTTCCCACAGGCCGGAGACGGCCGTGTCGTTGGCCAGTCCGGAAGAAGACGCCCGGAAGAAGGAAAAACAGATGCGCGGACGGTTGATCGTGAGTGTCATTCTGAGTGTGCCACTTGCGGTCATTGCCATGAGTCATGGGGCCTGGGGCATACCATATGAACACTGGCTCCAGCTTGCGTTGGCGCTGCCGGTCGTGACCTATGCAGGTCATCCCTTTTTCTCTTCTGCATGGACGGCGCTGAAGCACGGCGGGACGGACATGAATACCCTGGTAGCTCTCGGTGTGGGTTCCGCTTTTGGGTACTCGACCGTGGCCGTCGTGGCCCCGGGCTGGATTGCGGACGGTGGCATGCCGCCGGTGTATTTTGAAGCAGCTGCCCTGATCGTCACATTCATTCTGGTGGGCAGGTATCTGGAAGAGCGTGCAAAAGGACGCACGGGTGAGGCCATTGCCAAACTCAAGGCGCTGCAGCCCGATCGTGCCCGCGTGGTACGGGAAGGTGGGGAGGAGTGGGTACCGTCCGAAGACATCGTGCTTGGAGACCGGGTGCGCGTTCTGGCCGGGGAGAAGATTCCGGTGGATGGACGCGTCATCGAGGGATCCAGTCCGGTCGATGAGGCCATGGTGACGGGTGAATCCGTGCCGGTGGGAAAGGAAGTCGGGGACATGGTGGTGAGCGGTACCACGTCCGTTTCAGGTGTCCTGTTGATCGAGGTTACCCGCATCGGTCCCGACACGATGTTGTCCCAGATAACGGAACTGGTGTCCAGGGCGCAGGCCACGAAGGCCCCCGTGCAGCAGCTGGCAGACCGGATCGCTTCCATATTCGTACCGGTCGTCATGGGCATTGCCGTCCTGACCGCGCTGGTTTGGTGGTTCGCGGGACCGGAGCCTGCGTTGGACAATGCACTGCTTCGATTTGTCTCCGTTCTGATCATTGCCTGTCCGTGTGCGCTGGGCCTGGCCACGCCTACAGCCATCGTGGTCGGAACCGGAAGGGCGGCCAAACTGGGAATCCTGATACGGGATGCTGCGGCCCTTCAGCGTCTTGCCGATGTACAGGTCCTGGCAACCGACAAGACGGGAACGTTGACAACCGGATCCCTCGCCGTCGTGCAGATCCAAGCAAACGCCGGAGGCCAGGATGTCGACGAGCTTCTGCGGCTTGCCGCCTCGCTGGAACGTTCCTCGGAGCATCCCATCGGGGCGTCCATCGTGAAGGAAGCCGGGCAGCGGAACCTTGCACTCTCCGAACCATCCGATGTGGTCATTGACCCGGGGAAAGGACTGACTGGCTTCGTTGAGGGACATCGTATCCTGATTGGAACGCAGAACTATCTGATGGAGAATGAAGTCGCCGTATCGGACATCGGAGAGATGACCGGCTCGGTCGTCCATGTTGCCATGGATGGGGTGCATGCCGGATGGCTGGAGGTATCGGACACCATTCGACCAGATGCTGCAGACGCCTTGCAAGCATTGGGATCCCTGGGGATACGCCCTGTCATGCTGACCGGTGACCACGCAGGAGCCGCTCGTCACATTGCGGGTCAACTGGGTATCGAAGACGTGCACGCAGCGCTTCTGCCTGCCGAGAAAGTGGAAAGGGTCAGGCATCTGGCAGACGGAGACACCACGGTGGCCATGCTGGGAGACGGCATCAATGATGCCCCCGGTCTGGCGGCCGCCGACATCGGCATGGCCGTCCACGCCGGCTCGGATATTGCCCGGGAAGCAAGTGACGTGACCCTGATGAAGAATGACCTGTCACTGGTTCCGGCCTCCTTCCGACTGGCCAGGGAGACCATGACCGTCATTCGACAGAACCTCTTCTTCGCGTTTGTCTACAACGTAATCTGCATTCCGATTGCAGCGGGTCTTTTGTATCCAGCATTCGGGGTACTCCTCAGTCCGGTCATTGCATCAGCGGCCATGGCCTTGAGCAGCATTTCCGTCGTGACCAACAGTCTCAGACTGAAAGCACGATCACTGTAAGCAACGAAACACCAATCACCTGACACCTACCATGAAAGTAGAACTCGAACTGGACGGCATGAGCTGCAATCACTGCAAGATGGCTGTCGATCAGGCCATGCAGGAGATCGAAGGAATCACCGAGAAAACAGTCGAAATTGGACGTGCCGTCCTGTCTACGGACGATTGGGATGCCCTTCGTCCGAAGCTCGAGGAAGCTCTGGAAGAAGAAGGCTATCCGATCAGGTCGGTTCGTACCGCGTCCTGAGCACAACCCGGGCCAGGATCATTTGCCGACCGCGTCCAACATTTCCTGGACCGTCGTGAACTTGACCCGTGGGCGTCCACTGGCTTCTCCTTTGGCAGCCTCGATTTCGCTGAGCGTCAGCCAGTCGGCATAGGAGAATACCTGCGGTTGTCGCTCGCGGATGAAATCCTCGATGTCGGTGCGGTCGGGTGTGAAATGTGCACCTGAGGCAAGGTCTTCGATCATGCATTCCACCGTTTCCACGGCATCGGGTTTGTTGGTGCCGATGACTCCGGTGGGGCCGCGCTTTATCCATCCCCCGACATAGCAACCGGAAAGGGTCGTGCCACTTTCATCGGTCACGCGACCCTTCTCATTCCAGACAACGCCCCAATCCTCCCGGAACGGAATGCCGGGAATGGCAACACCGCGGTAACCGACGGAACGGAAGACCAGACCGACAGGCCAGTCGAACGTTTCTCCGGTTGACCGGGCACTCATTCGACCTGAGGATGAAGGCTCCAGTCGGTTGCGACCAACTTTCATACCACCCACACCTCCAGACCCATCGTCGGTGAGTTCAAGCGGGGAAACCAGGAACCGGATCTGGCAGGTTCGGGAAGCATTTTCGTTGGTACCCCCCAGGAAGGAATCCATGACTTCCAGTTTTTTGGTTGTCATGCGATCAGGATTGTCTTCCAATTCCTTGGCCGAGTGTTCGTCGAGGGCCATCTCCTCTGGAAGCGTAACGGCAGAGGCGTCTTCCAACTCACCCATTTCCTTGATTTCCTTCAACGTGAAAGCCGCCTGGGCCGGACCGCGTCGGCCCATCAGAATGACTTCCTTCACCTTGCTTTCCGCAAGGGCTTCCAGGGCATGGTCTGCAATGTCGGTTGTTCCCAGTTCGTCAACCGTCTTGCAGAGGATACGCGCCACATCGATGGCCACATTTCCGACGCCTACAATGGCGACGCGCTCCTGGCTGAGGTCAAACTCGAGGTCCCTGAAGTCCGGATGCCCATTGTACCAGGCAACGAACTCCGTGGCTGAATGGGATCGATCAAGGTCTTCGCCCGGAATACCCAGTTGTCGATCGACCTGGGCACCTGTCGAGAAGTAGATCTGATGATAGAAGGCCTTCAGGTCGTCCAATGACACGTGAACCCCGAAATCCACATTTCCGAAAAACCGGAAGGACGGATTCGATGCAGTCCGATCGAAGACACGGGTTACGTTCTTGATCTTCTCGTGATCGGGGGCCACACCGGCGCGCACCAGACCATGTGGTGTGGGCAGGCGATCAAATACATCCACCTTGACATGCAGATCTTCCTGCTTGAAGAAGTGTTCTGCAGCGTAGAATCCGGCAGGACCGGCTCCGATGATGGCTATGCGCCAGGGATTGTCTGCGGTACCCGGATTGGACATGGCGATTGGCGAAGGCTGGTGCGGGGAATCAAACAGCCCCAGAACGACCTCATGTCGGCTTTCGGGGCGATGTCAAGGTAGGCCCTTGCGGCATAAAGCGGCAAGAAGGGGAATCCCCACGTCACCCGAGGGGAATTCCAAAGGATGCACCTGCGAAACCGGTTCGGTACGGATGGGGTTGGCAGTCAGCAAGCGGCCTGCCATCCTTCAGCCCTTCCTCTTTCTTCCGGAGTCCACGAGGCATCCTACGGGATGCCGCAGCACATGATCGTTCCTCCTTGCACACGAAACCCCGTCATGCGGGCAGGCCGACTGACGGGCCTGTTCGCCGTGATTGCTGTATTGATGCTGGGGGATGCTGTGGCGCAAGAGGTCTCCGGAACGATTCCTGACTCCGACTCATCCGGGGTACAAGGGATGCAGTCATCCCTTCCGACTCGTCAGGATACGCTGCATGTCCTGGGCAACGGACCGTTCCTGATCCGGCCATTCATGGATGCGGAAAGCGTTCGTATCTGGATCAACGGAGATCCGACGGACCATTTCGAGCTCGACGCAAGGGAGGGGCTCATACGGTTGGGTGGCATCGCACCCGATTCGAATATCGTTCTGGTGGCAGCCTACCGCCACTTGCCATTGACGCTCCAACCTGCCTATCGACTGTGGACGGATCATCAGGAGGTTTCCTTTGACGAAGCGGCCTCGGCGGAACGATTGCCAGGGGAGTCGAATCCGGGGGTGTTGACCACGCGGGGCCGGATCACGCGCGGCGTGCTGACGGGCAACAACCGCGATGCTCGCATCGAGTCGGGGTTGCAACTTGAAGTGGAAGGTGAGGTGGCACCGGGCGTCATGCTGCAGGCCAATCTGTCGGACGAGGATACGCCGTTGGTCCCCGAAGGCGTGACGCGACAATTCGACCAGTTTGATCGCATCCAGATCGGATTGTCTTCCCGGCGTGGAGAAGTTCGATTGGGCGACTTCAATGCTGCTCTCGAAGGTACCCGTTACGGATTGCTGCAACGGAAACTGCAGGGAGCGTCTGTATCCGTGGCGCCCATCCGAACGGGTAGCCAAAGCGTCCATTCGATCCGTGCGGCCGCCGGTGCGGCCATCTCGCGCGGACAGTTCCATACCACGGATGTCGCCATCCTGGAGGGTGTACAGGGACCGTATCGATTGACCGGAGCTGCTGGCGAACGGTTCATCCTTGTTCTTCCCGGAACGGAACGGGTATATCTCGATGGCGTCCTGCTCGAACGCGGTATGAACATGGATTACATCATTGATTATCAGCTGGGTGAGATCACGTTCACTTCCAGACATGTCATGGGAAGGGAACGACGGGTTCGCGTCGATTACGAATACACGACGAACCGGTATACCCGGACGATGACGTTTTCCGAGGCCACCCTGGGACTTGGGGGTTCATTCAACAAGCCCTGGGCCACCGTAACGTTTGGTGGCATCAGGGAGGCGGACGGGGATGCGTTCCTTGATGAGTCCGGGCTGTCGGCGGCCGATTCAATGCTGGTGGCATCAAGCGTTGATGGCAACGTCCAGGTGGATGGTGCCTTGGTCGTACCCTACGATGCGGAAGCGCTGTACACACAGTACGTACGCGACGTATCCACGTCAGGCGAGGCCATCTGGATGGAACTGACCCGTGCGCCTGAAGAAGGTGAATCGGTCTATCGCGTACCATTCACCTTCATGGGAGCGGGCCGGGGCTCGTACGTCCGGGTTCCTTCGCAGGGTGGAGGTATTGCCTACCGGTGGGCAGGCGAGGGGGCGGGGGCGTACGAAGCCGTCCGGACCTTGCCGGTCCCGTCAAGAAAATCATTGGGTGAGGTCAGGTTGCGTGTCTTGGGGATTCCTGGTTTGCGCATCGAGTCCGGTGTGGCTGCTTCATCCCTGGACCGGAATCGGCTGTCCCTCGATCGGTCCAGTGTCAGGACTGGTACGGCGAGCGACCTGACCCTTTCGACCGAACCCTTGCATCTCGGGATGGGCATGTCGTTCTCGGTACGGAGCACGGGGTATGTCAGAACCGCTGATTTCGAGACTTTCGAACGGGTGCGCGGCGTCGAGTTTGCGCGCGACTGGGCACTGCCCCTGTTGGATAGGAGTCCCTTCGGGGCGGTGCTCGATGGCGCTGATGAGCGTCTCGGCGATGTATCCATGACCCTGCGGCATGGCGACGATTCATCACTGCAGGCGGGTCTGGGTCGACTTTCCCTGGGGTCGAACGTGAAGTCCACCAGGCGACATGCCGATGCCGATATTGAGCTGTTCGAACGGGCGCGTCTGGAGCTTTCGTTCCGTGAAACCAGGGCCTCCGGCAATCTTTCCGGACCGTTCGCATCGGAACACCGGTCCGGTCGGGGCCGGCTGTCGGCAGCCAATGCGCCGGGTGGCTGGAGCCCCTGGTTGGAATATGAAGAAGACCGCTGGGTTCAGAAGGGCCTCGGCGCCCTTGCCGCGGCGGGAGGTACCGACAGAACGGACCGACTCCCGTACAGGTCGGCATCTGCTGGTTTGGACAGGTCGTGGCAGACACATGTCGTTTCGGTCTCGGGAACGTTTCGGCAGGAGGATGACCTGCACATCGACGGGACAACCTTCGTGGGTGGATCTCGCATCCGGATTGTCCAGGCGGCCTGGGACTGGATTCCGTCGACGCGCATCAGGTCCCGATCCACCATTGGCTGGCGCCGATCCAGCCCGACAGGGCCATCCGAACCTTCCTCAGATGCGCAGAACGCGCTGCTGGTTGGACTGGATGGTCAGGTCCGGTCCGGTTCCGCAGGCACGATCGGATGGATGTACAGTGTGCGTTCAGAGCAGACAGCCGCCATGCAGGAAGTGTTCATCCGGACCGGGCCTGACCGGGGCAGTTTCGTATGGCAGGACATCAACGGCGATGGCCGCATCCAGTTGGACGAGTTCTTTCCGGAAACAACGCCTGGTGAGGGGGAATACGCCAGAACCCTGTTTCCATCCGATTCGCTCGAGTCAGCCACGACGGCCGAGGCCAGACTTTCCTACAACTGGCTTCCTACGCCGTCGTCTTCCGGATGGCGTCGTGCATCCCTCAACACGAGTATTGACGTACGGGAGACGACCAAAACGGAAGACAGGGTGGGCGTGTACCTGCTGCGGCCCTCCGCCCTCAGGCAGCCAGGACAGACCGTGAATGGACGGATCCGCATGTCGGGAACGCTCGGTTTCTATCCCTTGCGCAGGGACAGGGATGCCGATGTGTCGGTCATCCGTGTCTCATCGCTTTCGAAACTGGCCAACGGCAGCGAATCCATGGAACAGACCCGCATCGATGTGGGCCTTCGGGAGGAGGTGTTCGACCGTCTGGATCTCACACTGGAGTCTGGATGGTCCGAAGAGACCTCTCGGTCCGTGCAGTTTGCTACCCGCTCGTTCGATATCCGGCGATGGGAAATTCGACCAGGCAGCATCGTCCGAGTGAAAGCCTGGCGCGTGCAATCCGAGTGGATGGTCGGTCGGGGCGAAGAAGATGGTACGGGAGCAAGCGTCCGGACCATGCGCATTCCGTTGACGGTATTCTGGAACCGGAATCAGATGCGATGGCGCACGGGCGGGGAATGGTCGGAATCGGCCATCGAGGGTGGCACACCGCAGGGGCTGCAGTTGTTCGAACTGACCGAGGGAAGGGGTGCCGGTACGTCCTGGATGTGGCACGTCCATCTGGACGTCCAGTTGACCGAAATCGTATCCGCCACACTGCGCTACGACGGTCGTCGTCCTACCGGGCTTCCTGTCATCCACACCGGTCGATTCCAGTTGTCGGCGCGGTTCTGAGTTTGATCTGGATCGCAACCGCTGGATCTGGCCCTGTGTCCGGATCAGGAGGGATCGGCCCACTCATCGTAGCTGACGCGCGTTATGTCGATTCCCGCACCGGACAGTTTTTCTTCCAGCCGCTCATATCCACGATCCAGATGATACACCCGCAGTACGTGGGTTTCGCCTTCGGCGACCATGCCGGCCAGCACGAGGGAGACACTGGCCCGAAGGTCCGTGCTCATCACGCTCGTTCCCTGGATGGGTTTGCCTCCCTCGATGACCACTTCGTCGCCGACGATGATGGCATTTACACCCATCCGCTGCAGTTCCGGAATATGCTTGAACCGATCCGGATACACTGTTTCGTGGACCTTTGAGTTACCGGCACACCGAGCCATCAACACGGTCCACTGCGCCTGGAGATCGGTTGGGAATCCGGGGTAAATACCGGTGGTCACGCTGACGGGACGAAGTTCGTCCGGTGGGGTTACCGTGATGTGCCCATCGCCTTTCCCGATCCGGGTTCCAGTCCACTGGAAGGCTTCCATGAACGCATCACCAAGATGGTCAGTGCGCCCGTTCCGGATCTCGACTGCCTCGCCTGGACGACCGGCAATGGCGGCCGCAATCATGTACGTGCCCATCTCGATACGGTCAGGACAGTTCTCGAAATCCACTGGTTCAAGGCGGTCCACACCTTCAATCTCGAGGGTCCGGGTGCCGACACCGCTCATGCGAGCGCCCATGGCTTCCAGCATCTGACAGAAATGCACCACATCGGGTTCGATGGCCGCATTCTCGATTACCGAACCGCCCCGGGCCAGAGCAGCCGCCAGGGCTATGTTGATCGTGGCCCCGACCGAGGAAGGCTCAAGTCTCATTCGACCTCCGCTCAAACGACCTCCCGGCGCTGAAGCCACGACATACCCCTGGTCGAGGTCGATCTCGGCTCCCATCGCCTTCATTCCCTCTATGTGCAGGTCGACCGGACGTGGGCCCCAGGCACAGCCTCCGGGCAAGGATACGCGAGCCTTTCCCATTCTGCCCAACAGGGCTCCCAGCATATAGAACGAGGCCCGCATGCGCTTGACCAGTTCATAGGGGGCCTCTGCACGGGACAGGGTACCTGCGTCCAGCGTCATCGTGTGCCGGTCGGGTGCATGGTCCACCGTGGTCCCCGTCACTTCGATGACCCGGCGGAAGGTATGGATGTCCTTCAGGTCCGGGATGTTGGTCAACGTGACCGGTCCGTCCGTCAACAGTGCCGCCGACATGAGCGGGAGGGCCGTATTCTTCGACCCGCTGACGGTCAGGGATCCTGTGAGCGGGTTTCCCCCGCGAACGACGAGCTTGTCCATGTACTGAGGATTATCGGGCTTCTACGCGTGCCCGAAGGATGGAAACAACGGCAGTTCCTGAAGGAGCGCCGCGCCTTGCAATTCCAATGAGTCAGTGTGCGTAACGTTTCCCTGCAGGGGCAATGTTTGACGAGAGGGATGGCCCAAGAGGAGATCCTGTCAACGTGGCCCTTCACAGAGGGAAACGTCCGGGATGCCATGTCGTTTAGCCTGCGCCTTCGATCCTGAATCCAACGGGGCGGTCGTCCTTCCCGTCATCCAACAATCATAGATGTCTGCTGCGTCACCTACATATCTCGATCATGCGGCCACGTCACCTGTCTTGCCGATCGTGCTCGAGGAGATGATGCCGTGGTTTACATCCGAGTTCGGGAACCCCTCCTCGGTCTACGGACGTGGGCGCAAGGCACGGCACACGCTGGAATCCTGCAGGGCAAGAGTGGCGGAGGTGCTGGGTGTTGGCCCCGCTGAGATCGTTTTTACTTCGGGTGGGAGCGAATCCAACAATACTGTGCTGTCTCCTCATGCTGGCGGTGCGAACGGGGTCATCACCTCTTCGGTCGAACACGAAGCAGTTCTGGAGCCGGTACGTCTTCTGGAAAAACATCGGGTCCTTGCGCCCGATTCGGATGGACGCATCACTCTGGACCGCATGAAGGCCGAGGAGGATCTGGATTACGGACTGGCTTCTTTCATGTTGGTCAACAACGAGTTGGGGACCATCAATCCCGTTTCAGACCTGGCGACCTGGTGCCACGGCAAAGGCATGTTGTTCCACACGGACGCCGCCCAGGCAGTACGGACCGTGGATCTCAAACCTGTTGCCGCAGCGGTGGACTACCTGTCCCTGACAGGACACAAATTCGGAGCGCCCAAAGGGACAGGGTTGCTCTACGTCAGGGCCGGTGCTCCGTATGCCCCGCTTATCAGGGGTGGGGGGCAGGAGCAGGACCGTCGTTCGGGGACGGAGAACGTGGCCTTTGCCGTGGGCCTTGCTCGCGCACTTGAAGAAGCGGACCGGGGACGCCGAGCCTTTGTCCAGCACGCCCGTCATCTGAGGGAGATGTTGCTGTCGTCCCTCGGAAACGCACTGGCACAGACCCTCCAAGTGGTGTCGCCAGAGGAACAATGCAGCCCGCATATCCTGAACCTGCTCGTTCTTGGGGAGGACGGCAGAGGAGTGGACGGAGAAATGCTCATTCTTGGCCTCGACATTGAAGGGGTTGCGGTTTCTGCCGGGTCGGCCTGCAGCTCCGGTACCATGAAGACATCGCATGTCATGGATGCGTTGGGCGTTCCTCCAGGGAAGGCCAGGGGAGCGCTGCGGCTGTCATTCGGTCCCCAAACGACGGAGGACGATGTCCGTCATGCAGTTGATGCATTGAGTACGGTTGTTGCCCGCATGGGCAAATAATATTTGCCGTAGGGCTTACTCAGGAAAATATAATTAGCCCGGGATCGGGGGCTTTGTGTCCTTCCCGGGAAGCATTCGATCAACCGGGGAAAGTCCGGCACACAGGTTGGAGGCAGGAGGTGGGCTGAATATCTTTCGCCACCCGCTTTTCAAACACGTCCAACCCATTTCGTCCATGCAGCCGGACTCCCGTCTCGAAGAAATCGGAGCGTTCAAGACGCTCGAGCAGTTCATCATCGAGCGCCAGTTTTCCGTTGATTCGTCAACCGGGGCCTTCTCAAGATTGCTGCGGGACATATCCGTTGCGGCCAAACTGGTCAACTGGCACATGCGTCGTGCGGGAATCATTGATGTGTTCGGTTCAACCGGGGAGATCAATGTTCAGGGAGAAGTCCAGGCCGTCATGGATGCGCTGGCACACAAGGAGTTCGTGCGTGCCTTGCGTCGTGGTGGTGAATGCTGCCTGATCGGATCTGAAGAGCACTCAGAAGCCATTCCAATGAAGGCCGGCGATGAGAGTGAAGGGAAGTACATCGTGCTGCTCGACCCGCTGGACGGCTCTTCCAACATCGAGGTCAATGTTTCCGTGGGTACCATCTTCAGCATCTATCACCTTCCTGAAGATCATCAGGAAGCCACGCTGGAATCGGCCCTCCAGCCCGGTATCAACCAGGTCGGAGCGGGATACGTCGTATATGGCAGTTCCACCATGCTGGTATACACGACCGGTCAGGGCGTGAACGGGTTCACACTGGACCCTTCCATCGGAGAATTCCTCCTGACCCACCCGGACATCCGCACCCCGCAGGATGGGGGCATGTACTCCATCAATGAAGGCAACTATGAGAGTTTCGATGTGGGCTTGAAGAAGTACATCAAGTGGATGCAGCAGGAACGCCCGGAGTCCGCCCGACCGCTGAGCACCCGGTACATCGGCTCATTCGTGGCTGACTTCCACCGCAACCTGATGAAGGGCGGCCTCTACATGTATCCTGCTACGCACAAGAACCCGGAAGGGAAGCTCCGGCTCATGTACGAAGCGAACCCGCTGGCTTTCATCGTGGAACAGGCCGGTGGCCTGGCGTCAACCGGAACGGGCCGAATCATGGAAGTACGCCCTGACAAATTGCATCAGCGCATTCCACTGTACATCGGCAGTCGCAAAATGGTCGAAACAGCCGAAGCGTTTTTGCGCGGCGGGATGGACCTCGACTCGTGATGGAAAATCAGGTGGCAACGGCCTGGGCGCCGGCATCCCTTTCAAATCTCGGACCGGGTTTCGATGCGTTGGGAGCGGCCATCGATGGGCTGGGAGACCAGGTATCCGTTGAACGAACCTCCGGACGCGGTATGGAGGTGACGTTCGATACATCCGGAGTCTGGAGTGGTCCGACGGATGCTGAGCGGAACACGGCAGCCGTAGCTGCGGCGCACGTGGCGGATTCTCTTCAATACGATGGTGGCCTTCGCATCACGATCAAGAAGGGACTGGCCGCAGGCACGGGGTTGGGCAGTTCGGCGGCAAGCGCTGTCGCCGGCGCCGTTGCCACGGAACATCTCCTGGGCGGAAAGCTGTCTCTCGATGAGATGACGGCCGCTGTTGTGGCAGGAGAATCCGCGACCTCGGGGCACGGCCATGCGGACAATGTGCTACCCAGTCTGCTGGGAGGCTTCGTGTTGATGCGCTCCTCCCATCCGGTGGACCATCTGCGTATCGAGGGCTGGAATGATCTGTCCCTCATGGTAGGCTTGCCTGAAGCCGAGGTCCTGACACGCGAGGCACGAGCAGCGTTGCCGGGAGTCATCCCACTGACGCAGGCAGTGGACCATGCAGCACGTCTGGCATTGATGATGGCTGCCCTCCACACGCGGGATGTCAACGCGTTGGGCAGATGGATGATGAGTGATGATGTGGTGATCCCTGCCAGACAACACCTGTGGCCCTATCTCGAAAGCGTCGTTCAGGCGGCCCTGGAGGCCGGCGCATCCGGGTGCACCATCTCCGGATCCGGTCCAGCCATCGTGGCCTGCTTCAGGAACCGGGGCCATGCCCAGCAAGAATCCATTCGGTCTGCGATGCAGGCCCGGCTGAATGATGCGGGCTTGTCCGCTTTGGTTTCAGTGCACCACATCGCCAATCACGGAGCGCTCATTCTGGATGGGGACAGGGCCATCTCCTGGAGATCCGGCGTCAGCGTTCCCGCTCCTACCCACTGATCTGATTCAATACGGCATGTCGGTCATGCAAACGCCATACGACAGTACGCGGGGAGCGGATACCGGCCGCACCCTCGGCGAAGCGATAGAAGCCGGTCTGGCATCGGATGGAGGCCTGTTCCTTCCACGGGAGATACCCTCCATTGAAGCGGCATCGCTTTCCACGGACTCCTTTGTTGACATGTCTCTGGGAGTGATGGAGCATTGGCTTGCCGGCACCGAGTTCGAGCATTCCTGGCAGGACATCGTGATGGATGCGCTCTCGTTTCCCGTTCCGATGATTCCCGTGGATGACGACCTGTTCGTCTGCGAACTCTTCCACGGGCCAACGCTTTCGTTCAAGGACTTCGGTGCACGGACCATGGCGCGACTGCTCGGGGATCGGTTGTCCCGGACAGGGGAGGAACGCATCATCCTCGTGGCCACGTCAGGGGACACCGGAAGCGCGGTGGCGGACGGGTTTGCGGGCATCGAGGGCATCAATGTGGTGCTGCTGTTTCCGGAAGGCGGCGTCAGTGAAGTCCAGGAACGTCAGCTCATCGTGGATCGCCCCGGCGTGCACGCATTCCGGGTCGAAGGATCGTTCGATGATTGCCAACGGCTGGTGAAAACGGCATTTCATCATCCAGCCTGGTCCTCGTTGCCGCTTTCCACGGCCAATTCGATCAACATCGCCCGGTTGCTTCCCCAGATGCTGTACTACTGGTGGGCGGTGCTCAATCTGACCCGGGGCATGGGCGTCACGCAAAAGCCAACGGTCTGCGTACCCAGCGGCAATCTGGGCAACATCACGGCAGGTGTGCTGGCCCACCTTTCCGGAATGCCCGTACGAGGCTTCCGGGCTGCCCACAACGCAAATGACTTCTTTGTCCGGTATCTGGACAGCCCGGATGCCAAGGCCTCTGCTACCGTCCGGACCCTTTCCAATGCCATGGATGTCGGCGCACCTTCGAATTTCGAACGGCTCGATGCCATGCTTCCCGGCCCGGCCATGGGTGCGCTGATTTCCGCTGATGCAACGATGGACAAGGAAACGTTGAACGCCATGACAGCCATCCATGAGAGGACGGGCTACGTGGCAGATCCTCACACGGCGGTCGGCATCCGGTCGGTGGAAGAGGGCCGGAAGGCAGGGGTCCTGCAAGGTCCGGCCATTGTCATGTCAACGGCGCACCCGGCCAAGTTTCCGGAAACGTGTCAACGGGCCACCGGCGTGGTTCCAGAAGAACCCGAGCGACTGAGCCGGTTGCACAATGCGCCCAGGCTGGTCGCAGACATCTCGGCTGATATCGAGGTCCTGGCAGAGGAGGTCTGCCGGCGGACCGGATTCTGATGCGGTCAATCCGTATCAGAGGGTGAACGGGATGGTCACGTCTGCAACGTTGCCCTTGTTGTCGGTGACTTCCAGCCGTACCTCATGGGCACCCCGCGCAAAAGTACCGTCAAAACGATGTCGGAGCAGGGCATACTTGGAATCGTACTCGAACAGGACCCATTCCCCGTCAATCATGCCACGGTAGTTGGCTATACCACTGAAATCGTCGCGTATGCGGAAGCGGATCTCCCCGCTGCGGGACATGTCCTTTCCGGAAGTGATGTTGAGCGGACGGATGGAGGGAGGCTCCGTGTCCACGGTCACCACGAAGTCCCCGAATGTCCTCAGGCGGGATGTCACGCCCCAGCCGTCCCAGTCACCACCGGCCCACGAGATGTTGCCACGGGAACTGACCATGCCGAGTGTAGCCTTGTCACGAAGCTCGAGCGGCAAGTCATCTGCGCGAATCGACAGCTGGTACCGGTTGTGGACCGGCTCATCGGGCTGGTGGATGCGGACCTGATTGGAATACACCGGTCGGGATGAGGTGGGTGGTGGCGACGAAGCCGGTTCGAGCACGATGTTGTCATACACCGTCCCCGCGGGTGCGCGGAGCGTGAAGTCACTGCCTCGCCAGGTGAAGGGCTCATCATGATGCATGACGTGCACTTCGGGAGGGTCAGGCAGACGCGTGTCCCCAGCCGGGATGCCGTGTACGTTGAATGAGAACCCTGCGGCATTTCCGAAAACGTCCTCCACGGTGTATTCGAGAGCATACGTCTGACCATCCTGCACATCCAAGATGCCGCCGTTTATGCTCTCATACATGGGCAACTCATTTCCGGGGAGGACGTGACTGCGCTGGACCCAGCGCCCGCTCGAGCGGCGCTCTGCATAGTCCACATGGGCGTTCAGATAGCGGGTCTGGTCAAACGAGAATCGTTCCAGTTCTGAGTGGAAGAGGGTCTGACCGTCAACCTGCAGATCGATCCTGAACTGCCCCAGCAGATTGTTGGACCCCTCATGGAAGTCATGGGTCTGCACCCCGAAAGCAATGGGACCGTTGGCTTCGATCCTGTCTACGCGCTGAAGCACGATGCCGCCGCCCTGGCGGATGAGTTCGATGAAGGCATCCTCTCCCGGGCCGACGGTTCTCCAGCCTCCACTGACCCGGTCCCGCAGTCGAATGATGGAGGACGGTCCTTTGGCGTACACCTTGAAGCGGTAGACCCGCGGTGGGGTGGTGTCGGGAATGTCGAATCCCCACAGGGCGGGATTGACCGGTTCGGCGGTGCGTTCGTCACGGACTTCGAAATGGAGATGAGGTCCGGCCGAGCTTCCGGAGTTGCCGGACCAGGCGATCTGTTGGCCCTGGGTGACCGGAAACTGATCCCTGTTCGGGAAGCTCTGCACATCGAACGATTCCTGTTCGTACTGCAGGTCCTTGATGTAGGACGCAACGGGTTCTGCAAACCGGTCCAGATGGGCATACACCGTCATGTACCCGTTGGGGTGGCTGACATAGAGCGCATTTCCGTACCCGCCAGGGGAAACGGCAATGCGGGATATCCATCCATCGGCGGCCGCGTGCACGCCGTATCCGGCATGGCCCTGTGTTTTGATATCCAGACCACCGTGGAAATGATTGGACCGCATTTCGGCAAAACTTCCGGACAGGAGAAGGGGGATCCGCAGGGGCGAATCGAAATAATCGTCCGGGTATGGATCCGGATTAGCACTTCCAAATAGAAAGAGGGCAAGGATGGCAAGTAGTGCCTGCTTCCACATGGTTCGGTGTGATTCCTCCCGGAGATGGTTCAAGACGCAAGAAATAGCAATATCCCGACAGTGTTCCTCGGCATAATAGCCGTTTTTGTTCTGGGAGTCATCCTGGTGCAATTGAAGACTGTACTTCTGCCGTTTGTTGTCGCCATCCTGCTGTCCATCATCTTCAAGCCGGTCATCCTCGGTCTGCGCGAAAAGAAGGTTCCCATGGTCATGGCGCTCTTCGGAGTGCTGATCCTGTTTTCCCTGGTGCTGTTTTTGCTGGGTTGGGTCCTGTACGCCAGTACCGCAAGTTTCGTGGAGGAGCTGCCCAAGTACGAGGCCAAGATGTCCGTTATTGTCGACGATATCGAGTTGGCACTCATCGGATGGGCGGACCGGTTCGGCATGACCATCGGAGATGTCCAGTGGAGCGATGCGATCGAATTGACCTCCGTGACATCTGCCGTTACGACAGGCGTGGGCAACTTCATCTCTTTCCTGACCACGACGTTCCTCATCATCCTTTTCATGCTGTTCATCCTGGCTTCGAGTGGGTCGCTGGCGCAAAAGGTCCGCCATGCCTTTCCCGAACAGTATGCGGACTGGATGGCATCGGTGCTGAAGACCATTGACTCACACGTGCGCCAGTACCTGGTCACCAAGACCCTGATTTCGCTGGGTACCGGTTTCCTGACGTGGTTGGTCCTCTTCATCCTTGATGTCGATTTCGCACTCATATTCGGCTTCATTGCCTTTGTGCTGAATTACATCCCGAACATAGGCAGTTCCATTGCCGTCCTGTTCCCCTTTGTCCTGACGCTGCTCCAATTCGAAACACTGGCCATCCCGCTGGGAGTCCTGATCGGTCTGGGGGGCACCCAGATGATGATGGGAAATGTCATCGAACCCCGCATCATGGGCTACAGCCTGAATCTGTCGCCTCTCCTCATCCTGGTATCCCTCATTTTCTGGGGCTGGCTGTGGGGTATCTGGGGCATGGTTCTGGCTGTTCCCCTGATGGCCACGGTCAAAATCGTCTTCGAGAATCTGGAGGCCATGAAGCCGATCGGAAAGCTCATGAACGGACCTGCGCGCGTGGCATCCGGGCCGCAGCCCACGCTTCCACCGCCCGGCACGGCCTGAAGAATGGCCGCCGCACACTGATGCGGTTCAGTGGCTTCCGGACGGATTGCGCTCCACTCCGTCGGTCCAGACGCGGCCCTTCAAGGACGCATCACCGGAATAGACCCACGCCGAAAGGATCTCGTCAGGCGACAGATCCCGGGAAATGGGCACGTCCTGTCGGAGCTCCACAAAATCCGCCCTGTCCCCGGTCGCAATCCTGCCCACAGGAAGAGCGGAGGCACGGCGTCCTCCTTCGAGGGCCTGCAGGTACAGCCGCGTGCCGGCTGCCAACGATCCGTCAAAGCGGAAGGGATTCCGCTTGCGCTGATGCAGGCGCTGTTGCCAATCGAGCATGCGGATCTCTTCGGTGGGGTCGAGACAGATGTTTGAATCGGAGCCGATGGCCCAGTGACCACCCTGGCGCACGAAATCGCTGAGGGGAAAGAACCCGTCTCCCAGATCTCCTTCCGTAGTCGGGCACAGACACACCGTTGCACCGGAAGCCGCGAGGTCCGACAATTCCTTGCCCGTCGTGTGTGTGGCGTGGATCAGACACCAGGAAGTATCCACGCGAACAGATGCCATTAGATACTCGATCGGTCGCTTGCGTGTCGAAAGCACGCATTCGTTGACTTCCCGTACCTGTTCGGCCACATGGATATGAATCGGTGCATCCGGATGGCACGAGTTGCGGTGATCCGAAATGGCGCGAAGCGTATCGAGATCCACGGCACGAAGGGAATGCGGCGCATAGCCGACGGACTGCAGTGAGGTCAGCCCGGACTCGCTGACCAGGTGATCAATGAGGCGGAGGTACACCTGCGTTGCAAGGCCGAATGGGCGCTGCTGGGGTTGAAGGGCCGACTGACCGAAACCGGCGCGCTGATAGCAGACCGGGAGGAGGCGGATCCGGATTCCGGCACGATCGGCTGCCCGAAGTACAGCCTCCGACATCAGAACGGGTATCTCCGCGTGGTCCATCTGCACGGCACCGTGCGTGTAGTGGAACTCACAAACGGTGGTATACCCGCGAGACACCATTCCCTGAAAGGCCCGGTAGGCAATGTTCTCCTGATCCTCGGGCGTCATGGCACCAGCCGCACGGTACATTCCGCTTCGCCACGACCAGAAATCGTCTTCCGGGCGTTGAAAGCGCTGGGTCTTGCCCAACAGTCCGCGCTGAAAAGCATGGGAATGGGCGTTGATCATCCCGGGAATGATGACCTGGCAATCCGTGGGTCCTGCAGCCGGGCTTACGTCATGGATGACCCCATCCCGGGTGATGGAGACGGTCATCTTCTGATGCCAGCCATCCGGAAGAAGCACCCACTCCGCATGGAGGCGAAAGGGGTCTCCGTTCGTGGGTGTTGCGGAAGGGGTGGGATCGGTAGGCATGTGGAAAGGCCCGTGGAAGTCGCCGGAACTGCGGGCGGAATCTAGCCATCCGGCCAATCAAATACAGGCCAGCCTTGTGGACCAACGTGCGTATGGTCCTCTGTCGGATCAGACGGAGGCTTCCAGCATCCGGTTGATCACGTCCACACCACTGACGCCGTCGGCTTCCGCGTTGAAGTTCGTCACGATGCGGTGACGCAGTACCGAAACGGCGATCCGGTTCACATCTTCAATGGATGGTGTCAGACGGCCTTCCAGCGCGGCAGATGCCTTCGCCCCGAGGATCAGGTACTGCGAGGCACGCGGTCCCGCTCCGTAGCTGATGTAATCCTTGACAAACTCCGGTGCAAGGTCACCGGCCGGCCGGGTTTTGTTCACCAGACGCACGGCGTACTCGATGACGTTGTCTGCAACCGGAATCTGCCGGATCAGCGTCTGGAATCGCTGGATGTCGGCCCCGGACATGACGTGCTTCTTCTCGGGACGGGCAGCACTGGTCGTCTGACGGACGATGTCGACTTCCTGATCAAAGGTCGGGTAGTCCAGCCACAGGTTGAACATGAAACGGTCAAGCTGGGCTTCGGGGAGAGGATAGGTACCTTCCTGTTCAATCGGGTTCTGGGTAGCGAGTACGAAGAACGGCTCCGGGAGGTTGAAGGTGTGTCCTGCGGCCGTTACCCGGTGCTCCTGCATGGCTTCCAGCAAGGCAGCCTGAGTCTTCGGAGGTGTACGGTTGATCTCGTCGGCCAGTACGACGCTGGCAAACACAGGCCCTTTCACGAACTTGAACTGGCGACGACCGGTGGTCGCGTCTTCTTCGATGATCTCCGTTCCCGTAATGTCACTGGGCATGAGGTCCGGCGTGAACTGGATCCTGGAAAAGGACAGGTCGATGGCATCCGAAATGGTATGGATGAGCAGCGTCTTGGCCAGGCCGGGAACACCCACCAGAAGAACATGCCCCCGACAAATCATGCTGACAAAGATCTGTCGGATGATTTCATCCTGACCCACGATGACCTTGCCGATTTCCTCCCGGAGGGAATGGAAGCCGGCATGCAACTCTTCAACAGTTTCAGGGGAGGTCGTTTGTTCCATGAGTCGGGATGGTAAACAGTCGGTTGGTTTCGGTGCGGGCAGTGATGGAGCGGGGAATCAGGGGCGGTTGTCCGCCAAATCCAGTTCGCGGGCCTTGCCGCGGTAATCCAGATAGACGGATTGACGCAGTTCCCGCATCCAGGCATCCATGATGCGAGCCTGTTTGTCCTGAAGTGCGCGTTGTTCGATGAGTTCGTAGTCGGTTTCGATATCCACCCGATGGGATTCGATCCGTGCGTCAAGCCGAACGATATGCCATGCTCTGCGACCGTCAAGCAAAACCACCTCGGCGGGTTCGGAAATGTCTCCGGGCTCCAGCGCAGCCAGTGTGCGCTGCCACATGCCGCCCAGAGCCTCGACATACAGGTTGCGTTCACCCGAATTGGGGTCCGTCACTCGTCCTCCTTGCGCTTTGCTCAGATCTTCTTCGGACTCTTCACGTGCCAATGCCTCAAAAGATGCGTTGCCGGTCAAGATGGAGTCCCTCAATACCTCAAGCCGGGCGACAGCAGGCGCATCGTCCACTTTCCTGTCATCAAACGAAATGAGGATGTGGTTGTAGTCGATGCGATCTCCACGCCGGGCATTGACCCTCAGGAAGTGCAGGCCGAACTGCGTCTCGAAGATGCGCGAATACGTCCCCAACGGAGACCGGGAAGCGACGGCTGCAAACTCGGGCACCACTTCGTCCAGGCCCATGTCTTCGTAAAGTCCCCCGTTGGGCGCCGAGCCCGGATCGTCGGAAAAGGTGCGTGCCATCTCTTCCATGGAGGAGACGCCGGCCACGACGGAATCCCTGATCGTGCTGATGATTTCCATGGCCTCATCCCGCGCTTCCTTGGTTACTTCCGGAAGTTTGACGATGTGGGATACCCGGACGAGATCCGGGATGGTGGGGAGCGAATCTGTCGGGATGCGATTGAACCATTCCCGGACATCGGTTGGGGTGGCCTTGATGCCCGAGATCTTCTGGCGTCTCAATTCGTCAGCCAGCAACTGATCGCGATAGTCTTCACGCAGGTCGGCCTTGACCTCCAGAAGGGACTTGCCATAGAGTTCTTCGAGACGAGCCTGTCCGCCGACCTGCTGCTGAATCTGTGCAATACGCGCATCGAGCATCTGATCGACCTGCTGGTCGGTCACGACAATGTTCGTGTCCCGTTTTGCGTGGATGACCAGAACCTTCTCGCTTACCAGTTGCTGCAGGGCTTCGGTCCAGAGTTCCTGGGACCATTCCATCTGCTGCTGATTCATTACGCCGAAGACCATTCCGTCAACGTCGGACTGCAGGATGATGTAATCACCGACAACGGCCACGATCTCGTCGAGAACCTGTCCTTCCTGGGCCCGCGCAGGGGAAGACAGAAGAAGTACGGCAAGGAGAAACAGGATGGAAGGGACAGAACGTCTTTTCAGCATCGAATCAGGTTCACTTGATGGAATGCCCGGCAGGAAAACCGGAATCAGGAAAGCAGGCACACTGGCTAAACGGACAATGGAAGCAAATCGTATGTAGTGCGCCGGCCAGAAGGATGGCATTGCCGATTCCTTTGCACCGGTTACAGGAGTCAACATTCAGGAGTCATGGTATTTACACGGACACCGGGGCAAACCGTCTGGTCAATTCCAGCGGAATCCGCTGTCCCGACAACTGCCGGGCCTACTTGACAACCAACTCCTCGCGGGCCTGGGCTCTGGTGCGGAGGCGTTGAACCTGCCGTGCATACAACTGTTTCCGCATGTCGATGGCCACTCTGTCGCGGATTTCACTGCGTACCATGTCCAGCGTGGGCACAGTTCCTGCATCCATTCGATCCATCAATTGGACCACATGCCAGGTAGAATCCACGGCAAACACAGGATGAACATCACCGACATCCAACTCGGTCAGGATGGCGCCCAGGCCAGGGGTGGCTGCAAACAGTTGGCGTTCAGGGTAGAACGTGTCCTCACTGACCCCGCTGACAGTTCGCCCTCCTTCGGGAAGTGAAGGCGTGAGCATTGATTCCTGCAGAGCCCGGCGGGCCGCCTCGGCGGCATCCAGATCGTCGTAGATCAGGTGCCGGACACGTACAAACGGTTCGCGCAGGGCCAACTTGTCCCGGTGCTGCTCGTAGTACGTCTGTATGGCCGATTCATCCGGGCCGCCGCCCATTTCGTCATCAAGGAATCGGGACACCAGGGCATCGATCAGAACGGACCGCTCGTTGTCGGCCAGCAATCGCTGGACATCGGGATCGCCCCGTAGACCACGGTCGACGGCTTCCTGGTACAGCAACTCGTTCGTAACCCATTGCTCAACGATCTGGGATACCGCATCCACGGAATCCAGGAAGACCGATCGATCCTTCAGCAGATCCGCAATCTCGACCTGGGTCAAGGTGGCATTACCCACACGAGCCACATAGGAATCCGGGGGCGGTGGGGGATTGCACCCTGTAATTCCCCACGTTGCCGTGCAAAGCAGGGCTACTGTCAGAATGTGTTGAAGACGGCCCGCCGACAAGCCCATCCATCGGGATGTGTCGTCACGGGCCATCATTGCACCAGTGCCTGAAGCGCCTCCGGATAAACGGAGACGTTGTAGCGCTGGCGCAGGTCCGTCATGATCTGCTCTTCCAGTTCCTGTTGAACCACGCTGATGATCTCTGAACGGGCCTCCTCGAACGTCATGGGCCTGGCGGGATCGATTCCGTCGTTGTACAACGCAATCCATCCCTGATTGAATGCCTGCGCATCCGTCACCTGTCCTGCTTCTAGTTCGAGGACGGCATCAAACATGGACCCTGTCGGCTCGCTCAGGTATGTGGTGTCGGCACGGATCGTGAAGGTGGAATCCGAATCAGCCAGAATCAGTGCTTCGTCGACTCCGAACTTGCGGAGGTTGGTCACGAAGCCCTTGACCTTCTCTCCCGGAGTTCCCGAATAACTGATCACTCGAGTGCGGTCAGGATATCGATACGAGGCAGCATTCTCGGCGAAATAGGCCTCCTGAGCCGTCGTATCCGAAGCCGCCTTTTCCCAAACCTCCTGTTCCATGAAGCGGAAGAGGAGCAGGCCATCGCGGAAGTCCTGCATCGTGGTGGCAAATTCGGGATCCCGCTTTTCGAGTTGGGTGACTTCGTAGTCTACCGCCCGATCCGCCAGCCATTCATTGACAACCCCATAGATGCGTTCCTCAACGTTCCGGGCCGTGGGCACGACAATGCGGCGAAAGTAATGCCGGTATTGCGACAGCGTGAGGGAGCTGTCCGCGAACTGGACAAACACGGGGTTGTTGCCCTCGCGTTCGAAATCGGTCAGCGTGATCCAGCGGATGAGCGAATCGGGCTCCATGGCGTCCACCCAGCTCGAGACGAGGGAGGAGTCCACCCAGGCTCCCACCTCTTCGATGACGCGATCGGCAAATGCGTCCTGAGCGGCTTGCGTCCGCGGCATCTGGGTGACCCGGTTCTTCATGGATTCGTACTCCTCCTCGTACGTGCCGAGGGGCGTTTCGTCTATGAACTGGATGAAGTGGAATCCGAACTGGGTACGTACCGGTCCGGTCCAATCACCCCTGGTCCCGATTCCGAAGGCGGCATCCCGGAATGGGAACGGCAGGCCGGCATCGAATGCCATCTGGCCGATGTTGCCCCCGCGTGCAGCCGAATTCTGATCTTCAGAGAACTGACGAGCGACTTCTTCAAAGGGGATACCCTGCTCGAGCCGTGTCCGGACAGAATCCAGTTTCGACTCCGTTGCGGCGGCGTCGGCCGGGGTCGCTCCCTGCTGCCGGATCATGATATGCGCCAATTCCCGCTCCTGGGGCAGGGGCTTGCGGTCGGTAACCTGCAGAATGTGATATCCGAAGCGGGTACGAAAAATGCTGCTGACGCTTCCGACAGGAGTGTTGTAGGCCACATCCTCGAATTCCTCGACCATGCGTCCCCCTCCGAAATATCCGAGTTGACCCTGGTAGCCAGGCGCCCCCGGCTGTCCCTTGGCTGAGGGATCCTCAGAGAACTCTGCTGCAAGCCGGCCGAATGATGCACCGGCGAGAACGGAATCCCTGATCGACGTCAGCCGGGACCAGGCCGCGAGGGTATCCGCCGGTGTGGCGTCCGGATCCAGCGTGAGCAGGATGTGACTGGCCTCCACCATTTCCTTTCGGCGCTCATACATCTCCCTGACCAGCGGTTCGAACACGCGGCGCTCCATGATGTAGGGTCGGGCCAGTTGCAATCGGTACTGCAGCACCTCTGCTTGCAACCCGGGATCCTGATCGAGACCGATCCGGCGTGCTTCCTTCACCTTGAGCCGAAAGTCCACGAAGCGATCCAGGAAGTCCTCGTAGGCCTCCATCGATGCAGACTCGCCACCGGGGACACGACCATTGCGGTCGAAATTCTCCTTGAACGTTGCCAGGTCGATGGGTTCACCATCGATCATGGCCACGACGTCCGCTGCAACCGGAGCAGGTGGAGGTTCGGTCTGGGGGGCAGAGGAACTGCAACCTGATACGACAAGCGCAAAGAAGCCTGAGAGCGCCAGGAATCGGATTCGATCAAACGAGGTCAGCATCCGGATACGGAATTGGTTGAACAGGAAATTGAATGGAGACACGTCCCATCCCGGTACAATGCCGGGATGAATACCGCCCGCGTCCACGCACCACCGGGATCAATGGTTCCGATCGTTTCCCACAGGAACATCATGGGATTCCCCGGGGGTGGCAGATTGTAGAGCAACTTTACCGTTCCTTCATGGTCCAACTACCGGAAGGATGCACGAAACGCCACACTTGCACCCTTCCGCATGAGACCGCACTACTCATCATGGCCGCTGGCCGACCTCCTCTCAGATGAACGAACTCGCGCTGATCGAATCGTTCCGATCGGGCGACGAATTTGCCTTCGTCAGCCTGTACAACCGGTACAAGGGACCGGTGTATGCATTCTGCTACAAGATGCTGCTCGACTCCGATGCAGCCCAGGATGTCATGCAGGAGACGTTCCTCAGGGTGTACGAGAATCGGGACCGGCTGATGAAATCGGGCGCCTTCAAATCCTGGGTATTCACGATCGCCCGGAACCAGTGCCTCAACTGGCTCAGGAAAAGCGGCCGACATGTGGCAATATCGGAGGAAGGCCACGAACTGCCTCCTTCATCCGACACGCCGTTCACGCGCATGGAAAAATCGGAGCAGATCCGATTCGTCACGCGTTTCCTCGAGTCCCTGCGACCTGAATACCGGGAAGTGCTCATTCTGCGCGAATATCAGAATCTTTCCTACGAGGAGATCGCTGCCGTGACAAGGAGTTCGCTGAGTGCCGTGAAATCCCGCCTATTCAAGGCCCGCAGAAAACTGGCTGAGTTGATGGAGGCTTCCATGGAGGCGAGCAAGGATCAGGTTCGTCTGGCCCTGACCAGTTCCGCGGGCAATGAGCTCGTGCATTCGCCCCGTTTTCCGACCAACTGACGCAAATCAATCCGGAGAGGGCCCGACAGGCTCATCCAGATCATGAGCATACCTGAAACGACATATTCCGGAAGTGATCAATTCGATCAGAGGGAAGAGCATCTGAATCTTTTCCTGGACGGCGAGCTGCCTTTGGATCGGCAGGAAGAGTTGTATGCCCATCTCGCGCAGGATCGAAAGGCGCGTTCGTTCATGGATCACGTGATGTTGTTTCGTCGCATGAGCCGTCAGGAATACATCGAAGTACCGCCTGCCGTGGACGATGCTTTTTTCCGTCGGCTGGATGCCTTGAAACGATCCGGGGAGCGCGTTGACCGGTTTGTGGAGAGGGAGCCCCTCTGGAATACGAGACGACCCGTTTCGTTGAAAACCGCGGTGGCAGCCGTCGTGGCCGTGTTCATGATAGGCTGGTTCCTGCCCGTCATGGCAGACTCGAATGAAACGGCCTTTCTCGCGCAGGAGGAGGAACGTGTGGCCTTCGACATCCCGCAGACCCGTGTGATGCAATCCTACATCTACGTGTTCGAGCCGGGACTCACGATCGAGGCCGACGCGGACTAGGCTCTCGACGTCTTGAGGTGGTATTGATCGGCTTTTCATCGCGGCGGAGCATGAGTCGCGGGTGATCAGGAATCCTCCGCTGGCCGATCGGAGTAAGGCAGCCCTCATCGGGAACGGACCGGGGCGCAACAGAGACCGCCCCGAGTGCTTTTCCGGTCCCATCTTGCCGGCCAAATTCAACATCCTCGTATCATGCGCGTCCGTTTTGCCCCCAGTCCGACAGGGTTTCTCCATATCGGAGGACTGAGAACGGCTCTCTACAACTATCTCCTTGCCCGCAGGGAAGGCGGAGCGTTCATACTGCGCATCGAAGACACGGACCGGTCCCGGTTTGTCGAAGAAGCCGAACAGGACATCCTCGACATGATGGCATGGGCCGGTATCGACTACGACGAGGGTCCGGGAAAGGACGGGGCCTTCGGTCCATACCGACAGTCCGAGCGCAGCGCCCGGTACAGCGAAGTGGCCAGGCAATTGATCGACAAGGGCAAGGCCTATGTCGCTTTCGATGATGATGGGGCCATCGACGCGATGCGGGAACGTCATCGGACGGATGACAATCCTTCCCCCCGGTATGACCACACTACCCGGATGGAGATGAGCAACAGTTTGACGCTCCCGTCCGAAGAGGTGGAACGACGACTGGAAGCCGGCCAACCTCACGTCGTCCGTTTGAAGGTCGATCCCGGAAGTACGGTGTCTTTCACAGACGTTGTGCGCGGAGCGGTATCCTTTGAAAGCGGAACGATCGATGATCAGGTCCTGGTGAAGTCGGATGGACTTCCGACCTATCATCTCGCCAACATCGTTGATGACCATGACATGCAGATCACGCACGTCATACGGGGAGAGGAGTGGTTGCCATCAACACCCAAGCACGTTTTGCTGTACGAGGCCATGGAATGGGATGTGCCCTCCATGGCTCATCTCCCCCTGATCATGAGTCCGACGGGCGGAAAGTTGTCCAAGCGCAATGCGGAAAAGCAGGGTATTCCGGTTTCCGTATCGAGCTATGTCGAACTGGGTTACGAACCCGAAGCACTCGTCAACTTCCTGGCCCTGCTGGGATGGAATCCGGGTGATGAACGCGAGGTGTTTTCCTTGCAGGAACTCGTTGAGGCCTTCACGCTGGAGCGTGTCGGTCAATCGGGTGTCCAGTTTGACCTGAAGAAATTGCAATGGTTCAACGAGCAGTGGTTGCGCGAACGCGAGGATGCGGACCTGGCGAGGCAGTTGGCTGACAGGGCAAAAGAGGAGTTCGGTTGCGATGATCCGGCCTATCTGGCTCGGGCGGTCGGAATGATGAAAGAGCGCATGAGCTTTGCGGAGGATCTGTTTGAAGCAGGTTACCTGTTCAGGGCGCCGGAGACGTACGACGAGCAGGCTGTTTCAAAGCGGTGGAAAGCCGAATCATCAGTCGTGCTCGGTCAGTTCGCTGATCGGTTGGAAACGAGTGATGCATGGGACGAGGCCGCATTGGAATCCACGCTCAAGTCTTTCATCGAGACCAGGGGCATTGGAATGGGAGCCATCATGTTCCCCCTCCGCATGGCACTTTCGGGGGTTGGAGGAGGCCCGAGCCTGTATGCGCTCATGGCCTTGATCGGAAAACAGGAAACCCTGGACCGGATCCGGAAAGCCATCGACTTGCTGCCTGGCTCGGAGTAAGAGAGGAGTTGTTCGCCTGGTGGAAACGCGGGAATAGGGACCAGGTCCGGCTGTTTCAGATGCCCAGACGATCCAGAAAGTCGCGGGCGGCGGCATAGGGCGTCCTTTGACCATGGCGCACATCTTTCAAGAGGGCCGTGTGATGGGTATCCCAGTCCGGTCGGCCATGGAGACGCCGTTGGAGATGGTCCATGATGGCCGCTTCAAACCACTGCTCACGTTGGCCCTGGCGTTTCTCCAGAAAGCTTCCATCCCGTTGACGGCCTGTCAACAGGCGGTCAATGTGTTCAGCCAGGCCCGTCACACCTTGATTGGTCACCGCTGACGTTGTCACGCACGCAGGTGCTTCCTGTCCCCGCAGCAACTCCAGGGCACCTTTCAATTCCCGTGCATGCTGTTTGGCCGGGTCGAGGCCCGTTCCGTCGGCTTTGTTCACTGCAACGAGGTCCACTGTCTCAAGGATGCCTCGCTTGATGCCCTGGAGACCGTCTCCGGATCCGGCAATGGTCAGGAATACCACGGCATCGACGATCCTGCTTACATGATGCTCGGATTGCCCGACTCCCACGGTTTCCACGATGATCCGGTCGAATCCGGCCGCTTCGCACACCAGCATCGCTTCCCGGGTTCGTTCCGCAGTGCCGCCAAGGTATCCGGATGTGGGCGAGGGTCGAATGAATGCGCGCTCTTCGCGTGCCAGGTCGGCCATGCGGGTCTTGTCGCCCAGAATGCTCCCACCGGTCCGGTCGCTTGATGGATCGATGGCCAGAACGGCAACGTGATGTCCCGCGTCGACCAGGAGTTTGCCGTAACGGTTGATGAGCGAACTTTTTCCGACACCGGGCGCACCGGTGAAGGCGATACGCCAGGAAGGGGTCGGGCGGGAAGCCGAGAGTTCATCGCATCCCTGCAGCAGAGCATTCCGGTCGGCATCGTCGGCAGGGCGCGTGCTTTCCAGCAGGGTGATGCATCGTGCCAATGCTCCCCGGTCTCCTTCGGCAAGCGGTTCCAGCAGTTCTTTCACTCGTTCGCTCATGATTCAAGGCGCAAAGTGGAAGCCATCAGGATGGATCGGACTCCAGGAGACGATCCAGCAGGGCAGCGGCCGCATCGGGTATGACCGTTCCCGGACCGAAAACCGCCTCCACTCCGGACGACAACAGGGCTGGTACGTCCTGATCCGGAATGACACCTCCCGCAACCACCAGGACGTCCTCACGGCCGGCTGCCTTGAGTTGGTCCACCAATTTCGGCACCAACGTGCGGTGTGCACCAGCCAGAGAGGAGGCGCCAATGATGTGGACATCGTTCTCGATGGCCTGCCGTACGGTTTCTTCCGGGGTCTGGAAGAGCGGGCCGATATCCACGTCGAATCCGAGATCCGCAAAAGCGGTGGCAATGACACGCGCTCCGCGGTCGTGCCCATCCTGGCCAAGTTTGGCTATGAGAATGCGCGGTCGACGACCGGTGCGCTCCAGGAATATGTCTGATTTGCCCTGCACAGCCTCCAAGGTACTGCGATCGGGGTATTCTGACGCATAGACGCCAGAGAAGAGTCCGGAATCAGGCTGATGTCGCCCGAAAATCTTTTCCAGCGCCAGGGACATCTCGCCCAGGGTACAACGAACGCGGGCGGCATCGACGCAGGCTTCCATCAGCGGTGCCAAGGGATCAGATGCTGCTGTCTCAAGCGCCTGCAGTGCCGAGGCAACGGCGTTCTCATCGCGTTGAGTCCTGATGGAGGACAGACGTTCAACCTGGGACTTCCGAACGGAATCATTGTCTATGGAACGAACCTCTACATCCGCGGCCTGATCGTGTCGATAGCGGTTCACGCCAATGATGACCTCTTTGCCGGAATCGATGCGGGCCTGACGGCGTGCGGCCGACTCCTCGATGCGCCGCTTCGGAATGCCCTTGTCGATGGCCCGGGCCATGCCGCCCGCTTCCCGTATCTCTGCAAGATGCTGACGCGCTTTCTCCAGGAGATCCATCGTCATGGCTTCAACCTTTTCGGAGCCGCCGAATGGATCGATGACGCGACACAGGTCAGACTCTGTCTGGAGAATCCGCTGTGTGTCCCGGGCAATACGGGCCGAGAAGTCCGTCGGAAGGGCCAAGGCCTCGTCCAGCGCATTGGTGTGCAGGGACTGCGTGTGCCCCGCGACCGCAGCAAACGCTTCAATGCATGTTCGAGCGACATTGTTGAACGGATCCTGGGCTGAGAGGGACCAACCCGAAGTCTGACAATGGGTTCTGAGCATCCGCGACTTCGGATTCCGGGGGTTGAAATCGGCCATCAAGTCGGACCAGAGTACCCGTGCAGCCCGCAGTTTCGCCATTTCCAGAACAGGATCCATTCCGATGCCGAAGAAGAAGGAAATACGGGGAGCAAAAGCATCCACATCCAGCCCGGCTTTCAAGGCCTGCTGAACATACTCCAGGCCGTCTGCCAGGGTGTAGGCCAGTTCCAGGTCAGCCGAGGCCCCCGCCTCCAGCATGTGATAGCCCGAGACGGAAATGGGATTGAACCGGGGCATGCGTTCGGAAGCATATCGCATGATATCCCGGACGATGCGCATGCTGGGCGCGGGTGGGTAGATGAAGGTGTTGCGCACCATGAACTCCTTCAGGATGTCATTCTGGATCGTACCGGACAACTGCTCCGGTGCGACACCCGCCTCCTTGGCGGCAACGACATAGAAGGCCATGACCGGCAGGACGGCACCGTTCATGGTCATCGATACGCTCATGCGATCCAGGGGAATGCCAGAGAAGAGGATCTTCATGTCCTCCACGGAATCGATGGCCACCCCTGCCATGCCCACGTCGCCACTCACACGGGGATGATCGGAGTCGTAACCTCGGTGCGTTGCCAGATCGAAAGCGACCGAAAGACCCTTCTGACCTGCAGAAAGATTCTGGCGATAGAAGGCATTCGATTCCTCAGCCGTCGAGAAGCCGGCGTACTGACGAATGGTCCATGGTCGCCCCAGGTACATGCTGCTGTACGGGCCGCGAAGGTAGGGGGGCGATCCGGCCGGCGCCGGATCGGGACGAGGGTCCTTCTCCATGAGGGTAGAGGCCGTTCCTGCCGCAGTCAGAACCGGAGAAACGGAGCCATCAGGAGCGTCCGGGGCAGGCTGGTCGATCCGGCGCCGGCCGGCTGCATGTCGCTTGTCGGCTTCTACCCAACCCTTGAACAGGGGATTGTATGGCCACTCTTCAACCGGTAGGTCTTCCAGGGCGGCCCTGCGCGCGAGAACCTGCTCCACGATCTGGCAAGCGGCCTCTTCCACAGCCCAGGCACCCCTGGCCGTGTCGCTGGCAGCCTGAAGTCCGGATTCATGCTCAAGAAGGCGATGGATGTTCAACGCCAGACGACGGGATTCGTCAAGGGATGCTGCCGTTTCCTCATGCGGAGTCAGGCTCCAGGCATCAACACCGGCAAGGTTGGCTGCCAATCCATGCAAAGTGGATCGAACAAGATTGTCGGGCGGGAAATCATGGTCAAAGTCTGCAGCAGAACCAATCGCTACCAGTCGCACGGCGTCATCGGAACGGAGATGCCGAAGCAGGGCCCTGGCTGCCCACAATCCAGCCACATCGCCCAGGACCCGCACGGAAACTGGCATCAGCAGGGCTGGATGGCCGACTTCCCCGTCCTGTTCGGGGAGGGTTGAAAAGAATCCGGCCATGACGGTGAGCGTGGTTGTCCAGCCCAATCCGAAGCGGGCGCCTGGAGTCAGGTCCAGCCAAATGTCCATGCCTCCCAGAACGGCAAGGTCGCGGTCTACTGGAGCGTCATCAGAATCCGGCAGGAATTCGTCCCTCATACGCGACCAGAAGAGGCTTGCGGCCCCGCTGTCCCTGGTCACGACCGGCTCGAGGAATGTCCCGTTCCCTGGTTCGGGCAAGAGCAGACGCCTTCCAGGAAAACCTTGCGCAGGTACCGCCACGGCCGCATCGGGCCGCCACATCAGGTCTTTTTCAGACAGCCGGCCACGCGATTCTTCGAGTGCCTGCTTCATCCAAGGAGTCAGTTCAACATTCATGGTCGGGGGTCGTGGTCTGGAAAGGAAGGAAGGCCTGTCAGGGACCTGAAATGTCGTACGGCGTCGTAACAGGAGACACCGGCCGACACGGCCACATTCAAGGATTGCTTTGCCCCGTACTGGGGAAGCTCCAATGCGAGGTCGCAGACAGCAAGTACTTCGGGAGAGACGCCGTCGACCTCGTTCCCGGCCACGATGACCAGGGGAAAGTTTCCAGCATCGAGGTCTGCCACCTGGCGCGGTGCTGAGGTAATTTCCAATGCCGCAATCGTCCAGCCCTGCGCCTTCATGGCGAGCAGGGCGGCTTCGGGATTTTCGGTGGTGGACCAGGGCACGAAATCCTGGGCACCCAGGGCTGCCTTGTGGACACCTCGATGTGTTCCATCCGGTGTGAATCCGGCCATGATGACAGCATCCAGCAGCAGGCCGTCTGCCGTGCGCAGCATGGAGCCGACGTTGTGCGCCGAGCGGATGTTGTCCAGGAAGAGTCGGACAGGATGACGATCCACCGATTCCAGTGACTCTGGCCTCAAGCGCGGAATATCGTTGTGTGCAAGTTGCTGCAACGGGCTGCTCTTCTGGAATGAAACGGGTTCTCAGGCGGACCCGACGGGCGTGGCGATGTGGCAATTCACGCAATCCGACCGTGGGTTGCGTTGAAAGGTCGTCAACGCCGGGATAACTTGATGCAAACCACCGTGAAATCAGCACGCCCGGATGGGGCGCGGTATCGTGATCATTGCCATGGACGGACCTGCCGGGTCCGGAAAAAGCTCGACGGCCCGGGAAGTTGCACGCCGACTGGATGCCCTGTTCATCGATACGGGGGCCATGTACCGGGCCATGGCATTGAAGGCCATCGAATCGGGAGTCGATCCGGAAAAGGAAGCCTTCGCCACTGTCCTGGAACATACCCGAATCGATTTGTCGTCCCGGGACGGCGCAACCCAGGTTGAACTCGATGGCCGGGACGTGACCGACAGCATCCGGTCCGAGGACGTATCGAGCATGTCGTCCCGCGTCAGCAAACGCCCTGATGTCCGGGAACGCATGGTTCAGTTGCAGCGGAGCGTGGCAAGGAAGCACGCAGCGCAGGGCGGGAAAGTGGTGATGGAAGGCAGGGATATAGGCACGGTGGTATTTCCTGATGCAGATTACAAGTTCTATGTGACGGCTTCTCCCGAGGTAAGGGCCGAAAGACGCGCGCAACAATTGCGTGAGAAGGGAGAGCGGGTCGATGAAAAAGTTTTGCTGGAGGACATTCGGCAGCGGGACGCCCGTGATTCCGGCAGAGCCGTATCCCCGCTGAGGAGGGCCGATGATGCCCTTCTGATCGATACGTCGGGGGTTACCTTTGAAGAACAGGTGGAGAATATTCTGAAGGTCATTACCGGGAACGCGGCAGACTGAAGCCTGTAGAACGCGGTCTGACCCAAAGTGGGCCAGCCCGACGCAGCGTGGGAGCTGCAAGGGAAACGTTTCACGAGACCAGAGCGACCAGCCCTCCCGACAGTTCCGTGGCTGGTGGACGCTCAATCATGTGGACCCCTATGGCTGACGATCAGCAGAAGGAAGTCCAGGAGCAGGAAGAGGCTTCAGCCGAACAGGCAGCCGAAGAGACCAAAGCTCCCGAGACGACTTCCGAAGAAAAGGGTGATGAGGCCACTGCAGAAGCCGCTTCCGAGGAAGCAGTAGCAGAAGAAGCCGAAGAAGCACCCGCAGAAACCACTACGGCGGAATCCTCGGAAGAGGAAACAGCAGAATCAGAACCAGCGGAAGCTGAAGCAGCAGCCGACGAATCGTCGGAAGAAGCAGCTGTCGAAGCCCCTGAAGCCGCCGAAGAAGAGGCAGCAACAGAGGAAGCCGCTGAAGAGCCTGCAGCCGAAGAACCAGTTGCCGAAGAGCCTGTGGCTGAAGAGCCAGCCTCCGACGAGCCCGCCATCTCCAAAGAAGATGCGCTCGTTCAGGCCAAGGGCATGATTGGATACACCGGGGAGATCTCCGGCGAAGTATTCAAGCTCGAAGACCTGGAGAACGTTACCGACGAAGAAGACCCGAACGTGGGTCTGGATGATCTGCGCAAACTCGTCGAGAACACGCTGACCAACGTATCGGAGAACGAAATCGTTGCCGGTAAGGTCATCAGCATCTCCGAGAAAGACGTTGTCATCGACATCGGCTTCAAATCAGACGGTATCGTCTCCCGCAGCGAGTTCGGTGCCGAGCTGGCCGCAGGTGAAGAAGTCGAAGTCTATCTCGAGCGTATCGAGGATTACCACGGACAGCTCGTCCTGTCCAAGACGAAGGCCGATACCGTACGCCGCTGGCGCCGGATCGAGGATGCCTTCGACAACGAAGAAGTCCTCGAAGGAACGATCGTTCGCCGCATCAAGGGCGGTATGATCGTCGAACTGTTCGACGGCATGGAAGCCTTCCTTCCGGGATCGCAGATCGACGTCCGCCCCGTGCGCGACTTCGATGCGTATCTCGAGAAGCGCATGGAATTCAAGATCGTCAAGCTCAATCCTGCCAACGAGAACATCGTTGTGTCGCACAAGGCCCTCATCGAGAAGGACCTCATGGCACAGCGCGAGATGATCCTCTCCACCATGGAGCCGGGTCAGATCCTCGAGGGTATCGTCAAGAACATCACGGACTTCGGTGTATTCATCGATCTCGGTGGCGTGGATGGTCTCCTGCACATCACGGATCTCTCCTGGGGCCGCGTGTCGCACCCGTCCGAGCTCGTCACCCTTGACGAGAAGATGAACGTGGTCGTGCTGGATTACGACAAAGAGCGTCAGCGCATTTCTCTGGGTCTCAAGCAGCTCCAGAAGCATCCGTGGGATGACATCGAGGAGAAGCTGGCCAAGGGACAGGTTGTCGAAGGCAAAGTGGTTTCCATCACGGACTACGGTGCATTCGTCGAGCTCGAAAAAGGAATCGAAGGACTGGTCCACATCTCCGAAATGAGCTGGACCGAGCACATTCGCCATCCTTCCCAGATGGTCTCACTTGGCCAGATGGTCAACGTGAAGATCCTGAACGTCGATTCGGAAGGGAAGAAGATTTCCCTGGGCATGAAACAGCTCGAGCCGGATCCGTGGGAGAACATCGCCGAGCGTTATCCCCCCGGAACGGTCATGCGTGGCAAGGTCCGCAACATCACCAACTTCGGTGTATTTGTGGAGATCGAGCCGGGCATCGACGGTCTGGTCCACATCTCCGATCTGTCCTGGACGAAGCGCATCAAGCATCCGTCCGACATGATCAAGAAGGGTCAGGAGCTGGATGTCGTCGTTCTGAACATCGATACCGAAGAGCGTCGTATTTCCCTGGGTCACAAGCAGGTTGACACGAACCCGTGGAACCAGTTTGCCCAGGTCTACTCCGAAGGCTCCACATCGAATGCCAAAGTGGTTCGCGCCGAGGACAAGGGCCTCGTTGTCGAACTGCCGATGGAAGTCGAAGCATTCCTTCCGGAAGGCGAAATCGAACAGGGCAAGACGATGGCCGACTACAAGGTCGGCGACGAGATCGAGAATCTCTTCGTCATCCGTTTCGATGCCAACCAGAAGGAGATCATCCTCAGCGCCACGCAGGAAGCCCGTAATCAGGAGCGCGCAGAGCGTGCTGCCGAGAAGCGCCAGCGCGATGCGGAGCGTCGTGAAGAGCAGCAGTCCGTACAGCAGTTCATCGAGCGTGAAGGAGCCTCTGGCCCGACGACGCTGGGTGAGTTGAGTGGTCTGGCTGAGCTCAAGGCGCAGATGGAGCAGTCCGAAGCAGAAGCCCCGGCTGCAGAAGCCGAGGAAGAAGAGAAGCCCAAGAAGGCTTCGAAGTCCAAAGCAAAAGCGAAGAAGGAAGAGGAGGCAACCGAAGAGGAAGCCGCTGACGCCGAGGCCGCCGATGCAGAGGAAGCTGCAGAAGACGGCGCAGAAGAGGAAGAGTCCAAGGACTGATCCCTTCAGAAGCTGAAACCGGTCTGACCGGGAAGAGGGGCGGCACAGAGTGCCGCCCCTCTTCGTATATGGTAGCGCGCCACGTGTGATGCGCTACGGAAGATTGAAAAGTGAGAACGAAAGGAAAAGAACATGAGCGAACAGCAAATCCCTGATTGGAAAGAGTCGACACCGAAGGAAGACAGCCTGAATGCCGTCCTTCTCAGAAAGACCAAAGGCAAGGTCAACAGCCTCCTGGAACGACTGCTGGCCGATCGGGAGATCAACCTGTACCACAGTTATGCCAACGTCGTGTCCGTGCGCCGGCTTGGATACAACGACCACGGCCCGGTGCATGCCCGCATCACGACGTTGAACGCCCTCAAGATTCTCGGGCTGCTTCATGAGGGCGGCATTCCGACCAGTCTCGAACGGGAGCATGTGGCCACCTACGAGGATTCCCAGGTGGCCGTGGCGCTTGGCTGTTTCCTGCACGATACCGGCATGGGTGTTACGCGTCAGGATCACGAATGGCATGCCCTGAACCTGATCGACCCGATCATCCGGAAGTACCTGGAATGGCTGTATCCGGATGAACTGGAGAAACAGGTCGTGGTCCGGTCCATGGTACACGAAGTCATCGTGGGGCACATGGCCAAGGTGCGGATCCATTCCATTGAAGCGGGCACCGTGCTCGTGGCCGATGGCACTGACATGACCAAGGGAAGAAGTGCCATCGCATTCAACATGCAGTTCGAGCCGGAAGTGGGTGACATGCACCGTTTCTCGGCGAACACCATCTCCAAGGTGGAAATCGAGCCCGGGGGCAACAAGCCTGTACGCATCTCCATACAGATGGACAATCCGACCGGCCTGTTCCAGATCGAGGAAGTGCTCATGACCAAGGTGAAAGCATCACCCATCATGAAGCACCTTGAAATAGAAGCGGTCATCAAGGGCGAAGCCCCCCGGATGTACCTCAAGTAAGCCGCCAGCGGCTGGACTCAGCCATTGTATCGCTCCCAGGCAAGTCCGGCTGCAATCAGGTCTTCAATGGAGGCGCCGACTGATTTGAAGACGGTCACCTCTTCAGGACCATGGCGTCCCGGGTGCTTTCCACTGCACAAATCGGCCAGGTCCGCTTCTATGAGTTCGAAAGACCAGTCGCCTTCGCTTGCGGCCTGCACGAGGTCTCCTGCTTCGTGACGCGCACCGGGATAGGTGTCAACAAAAACACGCGCACGACCGATCAGCGCACTATCCGATTCCCTCATGTCGGGTCGATAGGCGCCAACCAGGTCGATGTGGGTGCCATCCCCAACATCATGACTGCGGATGAGGGGCCCGAGGGAGAGGGTAGCGCATGAGATGATGTCTGCTTCGGCCACCCCAGTAGACAGATCGTCGATTGGCGTGACAGGAAGGTCCACCGCTTTCTGGAGATCGGCCGTCCGATCGGGTGTCCGGTTCCAGGCCAACACCCGGTGAATGGGACGAACCGACGCATGTGCCCGGATAAGCGGCACAGCCAGTGCTCCGGCACCGACCATCAGGAGAGTTGAAGCATCCCGCCGTGACAGGAAGGTCGACGCCAAAGCGGATGCCGCAGCCGTCCGCAACCGCGTCAAGGCCGTGCCATCAAGCACTGCAAGATCCTGACCCGTCTCGGCATCCTTGAGCACATAGGATGCATGCACACTCGGCAGTCCCTTTTCGCCATTGTGGGGATGGATGGTGGCTACCTTGACCCCGATATACCGGTCATTCCAGGCAGGCATGAGCAACAGCGTTGAAGGCGATTCGCGGCCGCTGGGTACCGTCAGGTGCACGCGGTCCGGTTGCCCAGGGTGCGCTGAAAAGCCTGCATGCAGCGCAGGGATCAGTTCCGGAAAAGGAAGGAGGGAACTCAACGCTTCTGCGTCGATGAAGGCCTGCATATTGGTCGGATTGGTTGGCATCAGGAACCTGTGTAGTTTACGAACCGACCACCAACGGTATTCACCAGATCAATTCCATTCCGTGGCATCAGGGAAATCGGGCAGGCTACGCATCGTGAGCGCAACGGAAGGGGCTTCGGTCCCGTTCCTTCGTGGCATCCTGACGCGATCGCTTCAAAAGGCCGGTTTGCAGTTCGAGGATGCCTACGAGATTGCTTCGACCGTTCGGGACAGACTGGGCAAGAGAGGCGAGGTTCAAGGCAATGAATTGCGCGCCATCGTAGTCCAGATACTTGAAAAGCGCGGACACACCGAGTGCATCGAGTCGTACCTGCGCTCGCGGAATGAAACGCCTTCCATCACGGTCCATACGTCCGACGGTTCGGAAGCGCCCTTCTCCAAAAGCCAGTTGGCGGACAGTCTTGAGATTACTGCCTTGCCAAGGGAGGAATTGCATGATATCGCTGCCGGTATCGAGAATGAACTGCTGGATCAAGGTCGCCAGTCCGTTACTTCTGCTGAACTGACTGCCATGGTCATGGAAGCCCTGCAGGCACTGCCGCATAAACACGCAGCGCCTGACTATGAGCGCTGGGTGCGGTTCTCCCACAGCGGAAAACCCATGGTCATCCTGATCGGTGGCACCACGGGGAGTGGGAAGAGTTCGGTCAGCGCCGAGATTGCACACCGGCTTGATATCGTTCGGACGCAGTCGACGGACATGCTCCGTGAGATCATGCGGTTGCTCGTTCCCGAGCGACTGATCCCGACCCTGCATACATCTTCATTCGATGCGTATCGGAAACTTCCCATGGGAGGGGAGACGGCCACAGCGGATGAGATGATCAACGGATACCTGACACAGTCATCCCAGGTGGGTGTGGGCATCGAGGGCGTGCTTTCGAGGACCGCCAACGAGAGCGTTTCCCTGATCATCGAAGGTGTCCATCTGCATCCCCGATTGATGGCTTACATCGCCCAGAAAGCAGACTTCGTGGTGGTACCGGTGGTGCTTGCCGTCCTCAAGGAAAAGCGGCTCAAGAAACGTCTTCTGGGACGCGGCCACATGATCCAGTCGCGTCGCTCGGAACGCTATCTGAAGAACTTCGACCACATCTGGGATCTGCAGAGCTTCCTGCTCGATGAGGCCGAAGACTACGATGTGCCCATCGTTCCGAACGGGGATGAGGAAGCGACCATCAGGGCCATTCTGCAGACCGTATCAAACGTCCTGCGCACGGAATTCGACCACGCCGCATAGGCAGGGGATACGCTGCCGAATCAGCCGTACCGCCCTTCGATATAGTCAGCCGTCTTTTTGCTTCCAGGAGTCAAGAACAGGTCCTCTGTACGTCGGTGTTCCACCATCTTGCCGAGGAGCATGAACGCGCACTCATCGGATGCACGGCGCGCCTGTGCCATGTTGTGCGTGACGATAAGGATCGTGTAGTCTCCCCGGAGCTTCCAGATCAGCTCCTCCACGGCCGCTGTGGCCTTGGGGTCCAGGGCCGAGCACGGCTCATCCATCAACAGCACGGCAGGCTTTACCGGAAGAAGACGTGCGATGCACAGCTTCTGCTGCTGCTCGAGGGAAAGGCCGGTGGCTACCCGGTCAAGGCGATCCTTCACGTCATCCCAGAGAAGCACTTCTCGCAGGGCGGATTCCACGATCTCGTCCTCTGCAGACCTTGAAATCTTCTGCTCAGTGTGGAGTCCGTGTGCAAAGAGGATGTTCTTGCGGATGGAAACCGGCAAGGGGTTCGGCCGCTGGAAAACCATGCCCACCTGACTGCGGACCTGTGTCAGATCCACTTCGGGGGCATAAATGTCGTGTCCGAGGACCTCGACCTTTCCTTCCGTCCGGACGTTGCCGATGCGTTCGTTGATGCGGTTCACACACCTGAGAAGGGTGGATTTGCCGCAGCCGGACGGGCCGATGAGGGACGTCACGATACCCGCCTTGACATCGAAATCCACGTTGAAGAGCGCCTGGAAGTCGCCGTACCAGAAGTTCAGCTTTTCCGTGCGGACAGCAATGTGGGGTGTTCCACCGGACCTCATTTCGTCCAGACCCACTTCGGTGTTGGTTGAATGCGTCTCAGCCAAAACGTCCCTCCAGATAGTCTTTCGTGCGCTGATCCTGGGTGACTCCTTCGAAGAGTTGTTCCGTTTCACCGATCTCGATCAGTGAGCCGTTCAGGAACAGCGCCGTCCGGTCCGCCAGACGCTCGGCCTGTTGGACGAGGTTGGTCACCAGCAGAATGGTCATTTCTTTCTTCAGCTCCTTGAGGACATCCTCGATGCGCATGGTTGTCACCGGGTCCACCGCAATCGAAAACTCATCCAGCATGAGAAGCGTGGGTTCCTGGGAAAGGGCCCGTGCAATGGTCAGGCGCTGCTGCTGCCCCCCTGAGAGCTGGCTGCCAAGGGAATCGAGTCGGTCTTTCACCTCGTCCCATAGGGCCGCCCGGGTCAGGCAGCGCTCCACGACTTCGTCCAAGGCCGATTTCTTCTTGACGCCCCTGAGTTTGGCCGCAAATGCCACGTTGTCATAGATGGACATGGGCAGACCGACCGGAAGGGGGAATACGACTCCGATCTGACGTCGCAGCGCGTAATCGTTGCGCCAGGACGAGACCTCGGTACCCATGAACTTGAGGGACCCGTCAACCTTCATCTGGGTGTCGAAGACATCCATCCGGTTGATGGCCCGCAGAAACGAGGTCTTGCCGGAGTTGGCCGGTCCGATGATGCCGAAAATCTCGTTCTCGTAAACATCGAGGCTCAGGCCGCTCATGGCGGTCTTCGGCCCGTACGAGATCGAGAGGTCGTTGACCTCCAGTACTTTGGTTCGTGTTTCCTCCGCTACCACTTCTTCTTACCTCTCAAGTATGACCGGAACACGATGGAAAGGGCATTCATGATCAACACGATGCCGATGAGTACGAGGGCCACGCCGAATGGAAGTGCCTCGGGGACTTCCGGTACCTGGGTCGATACGACAAACAGGTGGAGCGAGAGCGCCATGGTCTGATCGAATACGGACTCGGGAAGGAACGGCAGGAAGAATGCCGCACCCGTGAACATGATGGGAGCAGTTTCACCTGCTGTTCGGGATACTTCAAGGATCAACCCTGTCAGGATCCCACTGATGGCGTTGGGCAGCACCACCGTGAAGATGGTCTGCCAACGGGAAGCCCCCATGCTCCAGCACGCCTCGCGGAAGGCCTGTGGCACCGCCTGAAGGGATTCCCTGGTGGCCACGATGACCAGTGGAAGCGTCATGATGGCTACCGTCAGTGCAGCAGCCAGGATGCTGGTGCCGAATCCGAAAAAGATGACGAAGGCACCCACACCGAAGAGGGCGTGTACGATGGACGGGACACCGGCCAGGTTGATGATGGCCAGGTTGATGGCCCGTGTCAACCAGTTGTCCGGAGCATACTCGGACAGGTAGATGGCGGCCGCCACCCCTATCGGCATGGCAAAGATCAGGTCCACCAGGACGATGAGGATGGTGCCCAGCAGTGCGGGCCATATACCACCTTCCGTCATTCCTTTCCGGGGGAAATCGAAAAGGAATTCCCAGGAGATCATCGGAGCACCCTTGATCACCAGGATCATGAGGATGATCAGTACCGGAAGAACCAGCATGGCCGTCATGCTGAACAGCATGAGTCGGTAGCGTCGCTCCGTCCGGTAGTTGCTCAGGTTGAGCGCTGTAGCGGCGAATCGTGCTGTCATTTCTTGCGGATACCGCGGACAACGAGGTCGGCCGCGAGATTGATGATGAAGGTGATGATGAAGAGGAAAATGCCGAGGGCAAACAGGGCACCGTAGTGTTCAGAGCCCTGTGCTGTTTCACCAAGTTCGGCGGCGATGGTCGCCGTGAGGGCGCGAACAGAGTCGAAAGGACTGGTCGGAATGTTGATGGCGTGACCGCTGGCCATGAGGACGGCCATCGTCTCACCAAAACCACGTCCTACCCCGAGCAGGACGGCTGACACGAGACCGTTCTTGGCAGCTGGAAGGATCACCTGACGGATGATCTGCCAGCGGGTGGCACCCATGGCTTCAGCGGCCTCGCGGTACCGATCCGGAACGGCTTTCAAGGCGTCCTCGGCAATCGTGGTCATGATGGGTGCCGCCATCAGGCCCAGGATGATACCCGCATTCAGGACGTTGAGTCCGATCGGAACATCGAAGACCTCGATGATGAACTCGTTCATGATGCTGAGCCCGATGAAGCCCCACACGACGGAGGGGATTGCAGCGAGCAGTTCTACAAGCACCTTGAGCGTTTCCTTGGTTCGTCCCGTGGCGAACTCACTGATGTAGATGGCTGCACCCAGCGAGAATGGAATGGCCACCAACATGGCCACGCCGGTAACGCTGGCTGTTCCCACGATGAGCGCCAGGGCGCCGTAGGTCGGATTGGCCGAGGTTGGACGCCAGTTGATGGAGCCGAAGAACTCGGTGAACGAGAATCCCTCGAACAGAAAGGCAACCCCTTCCTTGGTGATGAAGACGAAGATCCCGATGATGAAGATGATGGCCGAAATGCCACCGACGAACATCATGATCTGAACCAGTTTGTCTACATACCACGAGGCATCCCGCTGATCGAGCTGGCTCGGAGCTAGTGATTTATCTGCCATGAATCAGGAGTCGGTCAGGAAGTGGCCGGCCCCCGAACCAGGTGGACGAGATCGTCAACCTGGCCGGAAATGACCTGGAAAGTGGTTTCCAGCGATGCGTCTCCGGGAATATCCCAGCGAACAGGCACAACGCCGTAGGGTACGTGGTCAACAAAGTCGGAGATGTCCGAATTGATGGTTACCAGCACGTCGTGATTGGCCCAATGGCCGGCATCCCGGTAGGGGGTGCTCGGGTCCAGGCCGCTCAGATCCAGTCCCTTGCTTTCACACAGTTCACGAACGTCGGACCGGACGGCGTCGACATGTCGCGCCCCCAGGGAATCGGCCTGGATGCGGTCTGCATGGTATTTGCGGCAGATGGCCACAGCCATCTGGGTCGCTCCGTCATCCGTGTCGGCCAGGAACAGGAGGCGATAGCGCCGCCGCTGCTTGGTCTCACCGGTAGTGGCAAAGATGACCTCTTCACACAGGTTCTTGGCCTGGTCGCTGACACGCTCGACCTGGCGGATGATGACCAGTCGGCCGAACTGATCGCTTCGGGAGAGGTTGCCGCCTTCCGGTACCAGGAGGTCCGAGTAGGCCAGCACGTAATCCCGGTCGACTTTCTTGGCCATTCCGACCGTATCCGCTGCCAGGGACGTGTCCTGCTTCTCGTAGGCTTCAAGTGCCTGAGCCAACATGCTCAGGGCATCCGAACTCATTTTCTCAAGGTCGGCTTTGAAGGAACCTTCCAGCGCAGTCTCCAACTGGGAGGCTTCCCGGGAGATGGTGACCGCATAGTCCCCGAGGCGCTCGATCAGGATGATGATCCGGAGCGAGGAGGAGATGAAGCGCAGGTGACCTGCCGACGGAAGGTGCTTGGCGATGAACCGGTGGCACTTGAGGTTCAATGCATCAACCTCGCGGTTGATCGGATGATCGCCGAGTACCGTCATGTACGACAGTTCCCTGTCTTCGGCCAGAAGACCGCGAATGGCGTTGGAAAGGGCTTTGTGCACGCCCCGGCCAAGCCGCAGGATACCCCCCTGGATATCCTGCAGGTCATTGGCAAGGCGCTTTTCAAGTAGAGACATTCTGGTCCGGTAGTAACGTGGGTGAACCGGGATTACATGCTGTCGGCAGAGCACTCGACGGGGCCTGCGGGTGCATAGCCCTTCTCCTTGATGATGCACTGGGCGTCATTGCTGAGAATCCAGTCGAGGTATTCTGCGACTGCGCCTTCCGGCTGATCGGCCGTGTACATGAGGAGCGGACGAGCAATCGGATAGGTGCCGTCAATGGCTGTGTCAACGGAAGGTACCACAAACGTTTCACCACCGTCAGAAGAGACGGCTGGCATGTGGACCTCATCGTTTGCATAGGCGAGACCGCTGTACCCGATGGCACAGGCAGTGTTCGTCACAAGATCAACGACATCTTTCGAGCCGTGCATGTCGCGGGAGCCAAGCTTGAAGTCCTCATCGTCAAGGACGACTTCACGGAAGTAGGCATACGTTCCCGAGTTGTTCTGACGGCTGATCCGGATGATCTCGTCCGAGGAACAACCAGGAACCGTCACGCCCAGCTGTGACCAGCGCTCCAGTTCGCCACCATCGGCATAGATGGCCTTGAGCTGTGCCTTGGTGATCTCCTGGATTGGGTTGTCGTTGTGAAGGAAGATGGCGAGGGCATCGAAACCGACCACGAATTCGACAGGATTGTGGCCATTCGCGATCAGGTTCTCGCGCTCCGAGTCCTTGATGCTGCGGGAAGCGTTCGCGATATCGACCGTTCCGTTCTTGAGGGCGGCAATACCGGTACCGCTGCCACCGCCGGTTACTGCTACAGCAACGCTCGGGTTGACGGTCTGGTATTCTTCTGCCCAGGCCTGGGCAACATTGACCAGGGTGTCAGACCCCTTGTTCTGGATCACGGAGCGGGATGAACCGCCTTCCGGACGGGCACAGCCTGCCAGGAAAACAACGGCGAAGAGAAGGGTGAAAAGGTTGCGTGTCATGGTTGTACGCGTATCAGATGAAGGTATTGAGTGAGGTACGGTAGCAGTCGGACCTAGAATTTAGCCCAAAGGGTGAGGCGGGCGATTAACTCAGCGTTATCGTCTGCGTCCTGCTTTTCGTAGATGAGGTTCGGAATGATCTGGATGTTCTTGTCAGCCAGATAGGCGAGGCCGACTACAAACCAGTCGGAATGGCTGTCAGCGCCCATGTTGTCACGCTCCGATCGGTCGTAACGGAGCACAAGACGATAGGCGTCCGAGAGATCCGTGTTGGCGTAGGCCGAAACACCGAAGCGGGTATCCTTGTCGTCCGCATTGTCCAGTGAACGGTTGCTCACAAAGCCTTCCACGCCGAATCGGATCTTGTCCATGGAGTGTCCGGCAAAGGCACTCCAGTTGAGTGCCGAACCACCGTCAAACGTGTAATAGTCCGAGCCGGCCGAAACCTGTGTGCGATCGTTCACTTCGTACGTCAGCGTTCCGTAGACGCGTTTGTACTTGTCGGTTTCTTTCTTGCCGCCGGAATTGTTGCCCACTGCAACGTGGTAGGAAAGGGAGCCATCGCCGTTGAGCGGTCCATCGACACCGATGCCGATATCACGGGAGGAGGCGATGCCCACGCGGTCTCGAATGGTCTTCTCAAGCGCGCGGTATCCCCACTGGTCTTCCGAAGGTCCCCACAGCGGGGGACGGAAAAGGCCGAACTGGATGCGGTGTCCTTCGCCGAAAGCATCGTTCCAGCGAACGTAAAGGTCCTTGATGAAGGGGGCAGGCTTGCCCTGGTCGGTTGTCTGGCCGTCATCTCCCTCGAGACGCAGGCGGCCGTCGAATGTGTCGGAAAGGTCGAAGTCGGTCGTCAATCGGTACCGGCGGAATCCGAACCCGTTATTCCCTTCGAGGTCCTCATCTGGGGAGGAGACGACATAGTTGTAATCGGAGAAGATGACACCCTTGAAGGACAGATGGTCCTGGGCGAAGGCGTGGCTGGGCCACAGCAGAGCAGCCACGGTCAGGAGACCCATGGCAGACAGGAGGCGTTGCATAACAAAGAGCGGGTTTTTGGGATGACTGCTTGCCCTCTCAGGGTAAGCGCCCCAATCGTATTAAGGCAGTGTTACCTTACTGTTAACAGTGAGCCCAAAACCATCAACATTGCAAGAAGAGATCAACAGAAGATTATCGCAATGTTATCTCTGAGCATCCTGCGGGGGACACACCGATCATCATGGACCCTTTCAACTGGATAACACCCCTGATCACTTTGTTGGCCGGGCTGTCGCTGTTCCTGTTCGGCTTGCTGCTTCTGACGGATGGATTGAAACGCATGGCGGGTTCAGCCCTCAAGCGCGTACTTGAGCGGATGACCTCGAACCGGTTCAAGGGGGTGCTGGCAGGAGCATTCGTGACTTCCGTCATACAATCCTCGTCCGTGACGACGGTGCTGGTAGTCGGGTTCATTTCGGCCGGCTTGCTCGATCTGACGCAAGCGGTGGGGGTGATCATGGGTGCGAACATCGGGACGACCATTACAGCCCAGATCATATCCTTCAAGGTGACCAAGGCGGCCCTTGTCTTCATCGGTCTGGGTGGACTGGGCTACGTATTCCTCAAGGACGACCGGAAACGGACCGGTTTCCTCGTGCTTCTGGCTCTGGGACTGGTCTTCTACGGCATGACGCTCATGTCGGACGCGACGGAGCCTCTCCGTGACTATGCGCCGTTCCTGGAAGCCATGAAATCCGTGTCGTCACCTCTGACTGGAATCCTGTTGGGGGCTGCCTTCACCGCCCTGGTTCAGAGTTCTTCGGCCACCACGGCCATCGTGATCGTGCTGGCATCCCAGGGGTTGTTGAGTCTGGAAGGGGGAATTGCACTGGCGCTGGGTGCCAATGTGGGCACATGCGTGACGGCCTGGTTGGCGGCAGCAGGCAAGACGGTTGATGCAAAGCGCGCAGCGCTGGTCCACGTGGTATTCAATGTGGTAGGCGTGTTGATCTGGGTTGGATTGATCGATGAACTGGTCATGATCGTGGATTGGATGACCAGGGATGCCGGTCCCGGCGGGCTCCGAGCGGCATCCGTTCGCGTACCGCGCGAAATCGCCAACGCCCATACCGTATTCAATGTCATCAATACCGTGCTGCTCATCGGCCTGGCCGGGCCCATGGTTCGCGTGGTTCGAAAGATCATTCCTGATCGCCACGATGCCAGGCCCGGACAGGTCTCTCCGAAGTATCTGGACGACAGCCTGATCGACACACCGGCATGGGCATTGGATCGCGCCGGTATGGAGTTGGCACGCATGGGGGATCGGGTTCATGAAATGATCCGCCTGTCGGCGGACATGATGGAGACCTCCCATGCCGATCACACGATGCTTCGTTCCCTTGATGATGAATTGGACACGCTCTACCTGGCCGTCAATGCGTATCTGGGAAGGGTCTCGGCTGGAAGACTCGGCTCAAAGGATGTGCAGCGTATCCGGTGTTACGTCGGAGCAGCCACACTGCTTGAGAACATGGGAGACGAACTGGAAGGACGATTCGCAGACGAGGACATGGAGCGCATGCGACTTCGATCTGATTTCTCGGTCGAAACATCAGAAAGGTTGGCGGCCCTGTTGCGTCGGGTGGATGACCACCTTGAGATGGTGATGGATGCTCTGGAACATGCCGACCGGAAAAAGGCCAAGCGGGTGCGCCGGACCAAGTCGGACATGAAAGTCGAACTCGAATCCATCCGGAGTCACCTGCTGGATCGTCTGGGAGAATCCTCGGGGCAGCGCGCCCGCATCCTGGGGCTCGAATCCGATGCCGTTGAAGCAGCCAAGCGGTTGAACGATCAGATCCGGCTGCTGGCAAAACTCATCCTAGACACCACGATGGAAGAAGGTCAGGCGGCGCAGGCCTGATCGAGGTGGACACACCGGTGGGCATGAACGAAAACGGCGCGGGATCCGGATGGAGCCCGCGCCGTCACGTCGCAGTCAATCGGAAGACGCCGGATCAGTCCTCGACGTTGTCGATCTGGGCCTTCTGCAGCTTGCCGGAGTAGTCGACGTACACCGTCTTGGTTTCGGTGTAGAACTCGAATACTTCCCAGCCGCCTTCGCGGTGGCCGTTGCCGGTGCCCTTGACGCCACCGAACGGCATGTGGGCTTCGGCGCCGATCGTCGGGCCATTCACGTAGGTGATGCCTGCTTCGATGTCGTGCATCGCCTTGAAGGCGGTAGCAACATCCTGCGTGTAGATGGCGGAGGAGAGGCCGTACTCGATGTTGTTGGCCACCTTGACGGCCTCTTCGTACGAAGAGATCTTCAGGACGGACAGCACAGGGCCGAAGATCTCTTCCTTGGCAACGCGCATGTTCGGCGTGACATCGGTGAAGATGGTCGGCTCGAAGAAGAATCCGTCTTCCAGACCGGGGCCTTCAGCCCGCTTGCCACCCAGAGCAACGGTGGCACCTTCATCCTTACCGATGCCGATGTACTTCTCGATTTTGTCGAGCGCTTTCTGGTTGATGACGGGTCCCATTTCCGTGTCATCCTCGTTGCCGTAGCCTAGCTTCAGCGCGGCCGCTTTTTCCTTGAGGCGCCCAACCAGATCGTCGTGAACATCCTCATGGACAATCAGACGTGAAGTGGCCGTGCAGCGCTGACCCGTTGTGCCGAAAGCGCCCCAGAGCAGACCGTCGATGACGAGGTCCAAATCGGCATCCGCCAGTACGATCATCGGGTTCTTGCCACCCATCTCGAGGGAGAAGCGCTTGTGCAGGCGACCGCATGCCTCTCCGATCTTGCTGCCAGTTTCGGTCGAGCCGGTGAACGATACCGCATCGACGTCCGGATGCTCGACCAGCGCGCGGCCAGCCGTGGCACTGCCCTGGACCAGGTTGACGACTCCCGGTGGCACACCGGCATCTTCGAATACCTTTACGAGCAGGGCACCGCTGTGCGGGGCATCCTCGGATGGCTTGAAGACGACGGTATTGCCGGCAGCGATGGCGGGAAACATCTTCCACGTCGGAACCGCAACCGGGAAGTTCCATGCCGTGATGATGCCACATACGCCGATGGGCCGACGGATGGACATGTTGAACTTGTTCGGCATCTCGGAAGGCACCGTGTGGCCAAAGAGGCGTCGCGTTTCCGTCGCGGCATAGTACGCCGTGTCGATGGCCTCCTGAACATCACCCTTCGTCTCGAAGAATGGCTTACCCATCTCGCGGGTCATCTGGAAAGCGAGTTCGCTCTTGCGTTCGGTCAGCAGGTCGCCGATCCGACGAAGGATGTCTCCGCGGGCGGGCGCCGGCATGCGACTCCAGCTGCGGAAAGCCTTGCGTGCCGCGCGAACGGCGTCATCGACATCTTCCACACCCGACTCCGGAAATTTTCCGACGACGTCAGAATTGACGGCGGGATTGATGTCCTTGAATACGGCTCCGGCGGAGGCTTCCTGCCAGATGCCATCGATGAAGTTCTTGTTCAGTACGTCAGCCATAACACTTTTGTAGGGAAAAAGGCGGTGTAATGTGGGAAATCTAGGCGGCCCGCCGTGCGGGGACAAGCAAAGATTCTGCGCGGAAAACAGTCCCGTGCGCCGTACGTGCGATGTATATTGGGGGCCCCATCAGAGTTTTGAACGCAAGCAGGATCCCAACATGCTGAATCTGGAAAACCGGCTTTCCCGTCGGGTTACTTCCGTGCCCCCTTCCGGCATCAGGCGCTTTTTCGAGATTGCCGCCACCATGAAGGAGGTGATCACCCTGGGCATCGGTGAACCCGACTTCGTATCGCCGGACCCGATCCTGCGGGGTGCCGAACGTTCCATGAGGGAAGGGAAGACCGGGTACACGTCCAACGCCGGCATCGCCCCCCTGCGGGACGCAATTTCAGAAGAGCTGGACCGTCTCTACGGAGTCAAGTATGACCCTGCCAGCGAGATCCTGGTGACGGTAGGTGTAAGTGAGGCATTGCAATTGGCCATGTTGGCCCTGCTCGATCCGGGAGACGAAATCCTCATCCCGGAACCGTGTTTCGTGTCCTACGGACCTACATCGATCTTCGCGGACGGAGTCGTCAAGTATGTGCCGACAAGCGTCGAGAATGATTTCCAGGTGACGGCCGAGGATATTGAATCCAGGATCACGGACAGGACCAAGGTCCTGTTCCTGGCCTATCCGTCGAACCCGACGGGTGCCGTCCTGAGGCGCGAAGTCCTCGAGGAGATTGCAGAAGTCGTAGTCAAGCACGATCTGCTCGTGCTCTCGGACGAGATCTACGATAGGCTCGTGTACGGCGATGCTTTCCGGTTGGGGCATACCTGTCTGCCATCGATCGAAGCCTTGCGGGAGCGCACCATCCTGCTGGGTGGTTTTTCGAAAGCCTACGCAATGACCGGTTGGCGTGTCGGGTATGCGTGTGCGCCCAAGCCGATCTATGATGCCATGTACAAATTGCATCAGTACATCATCATGTCGGCGCCTACCGCAAGTCAGTGGGGCGCGCTTGCCGGATTGAAAGAGTGCCAGGACGATGTGGAGCGGATGCGACAGGCCTACGATGCCCGCCGCAGAACGATTGTGGATGGATTCCGGGCAGCAGGACTTCCAACCTTCGAGCCGGAAGGGGCATTCTATTGCTTCCCGGACATCACGTCCACCGGGTTGAACTCGGAAGAGTTTGCCCAGGAGTTGTTGCATTCGGAGCACGTGGCCGTGGTGCCTGGTGATGCGTTCGGTCCCAGCGGCAGTGGATTCGTCCGATGTTCCTACGCCAACTCCATGGAGAATATCGAGGAAGCCGTACGTCGGATCACGCGTTTTGCCGAACGGTGTCGCGCCGGTGAAATCCATGCCGGGATGAACGGATGAGGTCCATTGCCGTCGGTATTGGCCTGATCGTGGCCCTGGCTGCACATGTCTTCCTGGGATGGATGTGGAGTGTTCTGGGTGCTCTGGTGGCAGGTTTCCTTGTAGAGAAACGGGGCGCGGTGGCCGGAACCGTGTCGCTCACACTGGCCTGGGGACTGCTCATTGCCTGGAATCTGGCCGTTGCCTCGGCGGAAAATTTCAACATGATGGAAACCATGGGCAATTTGCTGGGTGGGATGCCCGGCGTGGTCATTCCGTTGGCTACCTTGATGATAGCGGCAGTCCTGGGGCTGCTGTCAGGAGCACTGGGCGCCGCTTTGAAACCCCGGAAATCGTCCTGAGCGTCAGGTCGAGCCAATCATCCATCGTGTCGGTACCGTAATGGAGAAGGAGCAGATACAGAGCCTGTTGGAGCGCGTCAAGACGCTCGGTGGTTATCTCGACCCGGCGGGTCGCGCAAAGAAGAAGGAGGAACTGGAGCAGAAACGACTGGCTCCCGATTACTGGGACAATCCCGATGCCGCGCAGGCGACCGAGAAGGAAATAGCCGTGGAGAAAGGCTGGTTGGATGCGTGGGACAAGGTCAAGGAGCACGCGGAAAACGTCGAGACCTTGCAGTTGATGGCCTCGGAAGAAGGCGCCGACCTGGCTGAGGAAATCGAAGCGGAGATTCTTGCCCTCGGTCCGCTTGTGGACGATCTGGAACTCAAGAGCCTGCTCAATGCCCCGGACGATCATCGCGATGCCATCGTGACGATTAACCCCGGTGCGGGTGGTACGGAAAGCCAGGACTGGGCCGACATGCTGGTACGTATGTACACCCGATGGGGAGAGCGCAACGGGTACACGGTCCAACTTCTGGAGTACCAGGATGGTGAGGTGGCCGGAATCAAGAGTGCATCGCTGGCCATCCGCGGCGAATATGCGTACGGATACCTGAAATCCGAGTCCGGTGTGCATCGCCTGGTGCGCATTTCGCCGTTCGATTCATCGGGTCGCCGGCACACGTCCTTTTCCAGCGTCTTCGTCTACCCTGAGATCGATGACACCATCGAAATCGAACTCAAGCCGGACCAACTCGAGATGCAGACCTTCCGCTCGGGAGGCAAGGGAGGGCAGAACGTCAACAAGGTTGAGACCGGGGTCCGCCTCATCTGGACAGGCAACCTGTCAGATGGAAGGGCCGAAAGGGTGGTGGCCGAGTGTACGGAAGAGCGCAGCCAGCTGCAGAACCGGGATCGGGCGATGACGATGCTCAAGAGCCGGATCTACCAACTGGAACTCGAGATCCAGGAAGCAGCCAAGAACGCGGTGGAGGGGTCCAAGAAGAAGATCGAATGGGGCTCCCAGATAAGGAGCTATGTCTTCCAGCCCTATACCATGGTCAACGATCACCGCACGGAGACCAAGGTGACGGATGTGCAATCCGTCATGGACGGGGAGCTGGAAGAGTTCATCAAGGCGTTCCTGATGCAGGATGTCATCTGATGCGCGGCTGCCTGTTTGCGCGAGCCGTCGGGCCGGTGTTTTCAAAGGTTGTGTGACGCCTGCATAAAACCTCTTCTCCGCAGAGACTGTCGGTTGATTCCCGTGGGAGAGGTGTCGTATATTGGACGTTGCGGAAGAAAAGGGAGGCACCAGCCGCCCTTTTTTGTTGAAGCGGGGATTTCCTGTGGCGCCCGTCCGAGCTTCGGACCGGGCGTTTTTTGCACTGGACCTCTTCGTCAGGCATCTCCGGGTGCCGTCGAGGATGTCGGGATGCAGGTGACCTCGCCGACTTCCGATTGAAGACAATGACCACTCAGACTGGACATATCGAATCATCGCCAGCGGGCTCGCTGGAAGGACGGATCCGTCAACTCGTGGATGAAATCATCGAGCGGGACGACTGGTTCGTTGTGGATGTGCAGGTCCGGGGCCGGAAAGGGTCCCGGGTTGTCGAGGTCTATGTGGATGGCGATGAGGGCGTCAGCGTCGATGAGATGGCCAAACTGAGCCGGGAACTTGCTTTCCTGCTGGATGCGGAGGATCTCATCAAGGGCAAATACAACCTCAATGTTTCGTCACCCGGTGATGACCGGGCCTTGTTGTTCGAGCGTCAATATCAGCGGCATGTCGGTAAGCCGCTGCAAGTTCTTGTTAATGGTGAAGACGGCGGAATATGGGTCGAGGGCGAAAACCTCGGCGTGAAAGACGGCGTTCTCACACTTCAAACGAAAAGCGGAGCCGAGGAATTTTCCCTTGACGGGATTTCCAAGGCACGCATAAAATTGCCCTGGTAGGCGTCCAGCCTGCAGGCTAACAGCTGTTGCACCATGCAGAATTCTGATCTTGTTTCCTCTTTTGCAGAGATCGCTCGCGAAAAAGACATCGATCGCGACACGCTGCAATTGATCGTGGAAGATGTATTCCGCGCAATGATCCGGAAACGGTACGGTTCGGATGACTCCTTCGAGATCATCCTGAACCCTGATCACGGTGATATGCAGATCCTGCACATCCGTGAAGTGGTAGAGGACTGGGCGGTAGAGGATCCCGTAACGGAAATCGAGGAGACAGAAGCGCAGCAGATCGACGAGGACTTTGAAGTGGGCGATGAAGTCGCCGAAGAGATCGAATTCAAGGATTTCGGTCGCCGTGCCGTCATGACCGCGCGTCAGACGTTCAGCCAGCGCATCCGGGACATCGAGAAGGACAACACGGTCGAATGGTACCAGGACCTGGTCGGTGAAGTGGTTGTCGGAGAGTTATACCAGGTGCGCAGACGCGAAATCCTGGTCATGCACAACAAGGCCGAACTGAAGATGCCGCGCGAGGAGCAGATCTTCCGCGACCGTTTCCGCAAGGGTGACATGATCCGCGCTGTCATCAAGGAGGTCGGCCGTGAGGCGAATGGCGATCCGCGCATCGTGATCTCCCGTGCCGACCCGCTGTTCATGGAGCGACTGTTCGAACTGGAAGTCCCCGAAATCGACGAAGGCCTGGTGGAAATCAAGAAGATCGTCCGCGAGCCGGGCGATCGTGCCAAGGTCGCTGTGGTCAGTTATGACGATCGCATCGACCCCGTTGGTGCCTGTGTTGGCATGAAAGGGTCGCGCATCCACTCGGTAGTCCGTGAACTCGGAAACGAGAACATCGACGTCGTGCAGTGGACCGACGATACCATCGAGATGATCAAACGTGCTCTATCGCCGGCCAAGCCGGTCCAGGTCGTACTCAATGATGACCTGACTCCTCCCCGTGCCAAAGTGGTCGTTGCTGTGGATGAGGTTTCGCAGGCCATCGGTCGAGGCGGAATCAACATCCGATTGGCTTCCAAACTTACCGGATACGAGATCGACGTGTACCGGGAGATCTCAGAGGAAGAAGAAGACATCGAAATCCAGGAATTCGCCGACGAGATTCCGGAGGAGTTGCTCCAGATGCTGCGCAACATTGGTTGCGATACGGCTCGTGCGGTGCTTGAACTGTCCCGCGATGAGCTCATGCGCCGCACCGGGATGGAGGAGGCCTACGCCGAGCATGTCCTGAATGTCATCAAGGCTGAGTTTGCCGATGATGACAGTGCAAATGTCGAGGCCGAGAAAGTAGCGGCCACGGCTGCACCCGCAGTTGAGGCTGCTTCCGAAGTGGAAGCTCCCGCAGAAACGACCGCAGAGACGACCGCAGAAACCGAAGCAACTGCTTCGGAAGAAGAAACTGAATCAGATGAAACTCCGGCAGCTGCCGAAGCGGCGTCTGATGCCGAACCGGAAGCCGAGGAGCCTGCAGCAGCAGAACCCGAGGCCTCTGCTTCGTCGGAAGAGGCTGAAGCCGCTTCCGATGAGGAAGACGATAAAGACGCCAAGGCGAGCGATTGATCTTCAACGCTTCGTCGTCGCGCATCAAGTGATCAAACCCTGATACATGTCCACAGAGAAGAAATTCAAGAAAGTCCGATTGTTCAGGCTGGCCAAGCAACTCAACGTATCGAGTGATGCTCTGGTCGACCACCTGAAGGAATCCGGATTCGCGGACTCACTCGTTGGCTCCGGCATCAATGCCGCTGTGGCCTCCGAAGAGGCCTACGAAGACCTGATGGACTACTTTGCCGACGACAAAGAGCAGGCAGAAAGGGTCAGCCGCAAGCGAGCCGCAGCCCGACAGGAGTCCGGAGAGCCGGATGAAGCGGCTGATGCCGCCGCGGAAGAGGAAGTGGAAGAGGCTCCAGCAGAAGCCGAATCCCCCAAAGATGACGCTCCCGACGAGCCGTCCGAGCCGGAGGAAGTCGAGCCTGAAGAGGATGCAGTGCCCGAACCGGCACCAGCCGAGGAAGAGGAGTCAGAGCCCGAACAGGTAGAAGTGGAGGAAGAAGAAGTGGCTGCCCCGGCTGCGGAAGCAGAGGAAGAAGCCACGGTGACCCCCGAGGAAGATACCGAGCAGGAAGAAGAAGCAACCGAGGACGAGACGGCGGAGAAGCCGGCTGCCTCCGAGGAGCCCGCGAAAGAAGAGTCTGTCGAGGAAACGGTAGAAACCGCCAGTGACGAAGAAACGGACGAAAGTGATGAAGGGGAGGATTCGGAGGAGGCCGCAGCTGCTGAAGGCGACAGTGTCCTGGCTGCAGACCGTTACAAGCTGACGGGCACGAAGGTTCTGGGCAAGATTGATCTCGGCAAGGTGGAAGATGCCGAACCGGGGTCCAAGCGGCGTCGCAAGCGCAAACGCAAACGCATTGCCGGTACAGGAGCGGCAGACGATACGTCTACGGGAGCAGGCAAACGCTCCAAGAAAGGCCGCAAGAAGGGGCCCGAAGTGGACGAGAAGGATGTGGAAGCCACGCTTCAGGAAACCCTCCGGGAACTGGAGGCCGGGGCGTCCCGTGTTCGACAGAAACGTCGTCGTCAGCGTCGTGATACGCGTGCTGCCGAGCGGGAAATGCAGGAAATGGAGCGGGAGGAGCAGTCCTCGACGCTCCGTGTGACCGAGTTCATTTCCACCGGTGAATTGGCCAACCTCATGGATGTGGCCGTCACGGATGTGATTTCGACGCTGTTCCAGGCAGGCATGATGGTTTCCATCAACCAGCGTCTGGACGCTGACACGATCACGATCGTTGCCGACGAATTCGGATACGAGATCGAATTCATTTCCGACTTCGCGGAAACGGACATCGTCATCGAGGACGATGCGGAGGAAGATCTCAAGGCGCGTGCCCCGGTTGTTACCGTCATGGGCCACGTCGACCACGGGAAAACCTCCCTGCTCGACTACATCCGCAGTGAAGACGTGGTTGCCGGCGAGGCCGGTGGTATCACGCAGCATATCGGTGCCTATCAGGTCACCCTGAAGGATGGCAAGATCATCACGTTCCTGGATACTCCGGGTCACGAGGCCTTCACGGCCATGCGTGCTCGAGGTGCTCAGGTTACCGATGTCGTCGTGCTGGTGGTTGCTGCCGACGATGCGGTGATGCCCCAGACGATTGAGGCCATCAACCACGCCCAGGCCGCTGGCGTACCCATTGTGGTAGCCATCAACAAGATGGACCGTCCCGAAGCCAACCCGGATCGGGTCATGCAGCAGCTGGCTGACCAGAACGTCCTGGTCGAACAGTGGGGTGGCAAGATCCAGTGCGAACAGGTGTCTGCCAAGACCGGTCAGAACGTGGCTGAACTGCTGGACAAGGTGCTGCTTGAAGCAGAACTCTTGGATCTGCAGGCCAACCCGGACAGGAATGCCGTGGGTTCGGTCATCGAATCCCGGCTGGAGAAAGGACGCGGAAACGTGGCCACCGTCCTCGTACAGAAAGGTACCCTGCGTGTCGGGGACACCTTCCTTGTGGGTGTCTGGTCCGGTCGTGTCCGTGCCATGTTCGATGAGCGTGATCGTCGCGTTGAGGAAGTCGGACCTTCCCAGCCGGCACTGGTCATCGGTCTGGATGGTTCACCTGACGTGGGGGACCAGTTCATCGTTCTTGATTCCGAGAAGGAGGCCAAGGATCTGGCGCAGCGTCGCCAGCAGATCCAGCGTGAGCAGTCCCTGCGTCAGCGCAAGCACATCACGCTCGACGAAATTGGTCGTCGCCTTGCCCTGGGTGATTTCCAGGAACTCAACCTCATCGTCAAGGGTGACGTGGCCGGTTCGGTTGAAGCCCTGTCCGATTCCCTCATGAAGCTGGGAACGGAAGAGGTGGTGGTCAACATCATCCACAAGGGCATTGGAGCCATCAACGAGAGCGATGTCGTTCTTGCCTCTGCATCCGACGCCATCATCGTCGGTTTCCAGGTACGTCCCGTACTGGGAGCCCGGAAGATGGCCGAGCAGGAAGAGATCGACATCCGGCTCTATTCGGTCATCTACCATGCCATCGAGGAGGTCAAGGACGCTCTCGAGGGACTGCTTTCGCCCGAACGCAGCGAGAAGATCGTGGGTGTTGCCGAGGTGCGCGAGACGTTCAAGGTTCCGAAAATCGGCATGATTGCCGGTTGTTCGGTGCAGGAAGGTCGCATCAACCGCAATGACAAGGTTCACATCATCCGTGATGGAGTGGTCATCTACGACGGAACGCTGGCTTCGCTCAAGCGCTTCAAGGATGATGTTCGCGAAGTACAGAACGGATACGAGTGTGGTATCGGCATCGTGAACTTCAATGACCTGAAAGCGGGCGACCAGATCGAGGCCTACGAAATCGTCGAAACCAAGCGCAAGCTGGACGACTGAGCCCAGGGCGGAAACGGAAGGAGGATCCCATGAGCATCCGCACAGAACGTGTTGCGAGTCTCTTCCAGCGGGAAATTGCTGGTATTCTCGGCTCGGAGTTTTCTGATCAGCTCCACCCGATGGTAACGGTCACGAAAGTTCGTGTGACAGCCGACCTGTCCATTGCCTATGTCTACGTTTCTGTCATGGGCGATTCGGCGGGTCAGAAGAAGGCCGTCGTGTCCAAGCTCACGGATCTGACACCACGCATCCGCAAGTCACTTGGAAGGGCCATCCGGCATCAGGTCAAGAGCATTCCGGAACTCCGGTTCTTCCTGGACGAATCCCTGGAGCATGCCTCCCGCATGGATGAACTCTTCGGACAGATCCGCGAAGAACGGTCCAGCCGCGATCCGGAATCGACCGAAACGGACGGATAAATGGCGCGTGCCCCTGATCCGACAACCGTTCCGGTTGCCAAGAAAGGCACGCTGCCAGCATCCTGGGATCCGCTCATCCTGCCGGTGGACAAGCCCGGCAGTTGGACGTCTTTCGATGTCATCCGCAAGCTCAGGCGGGTATCGCCCATCCGGAAAATGGGGCATGCCGGTACACTGGACCCCATGGCTACGGGGTTGTTGATCGTGCTGTCTGGAAAGGCTACCCGGTTGATGAACCATTTCCTTGGTCAGGACAAAGAGTACGAGGGCACCATTCGTCTGGGCCAGACCACCGCGTCATGGGATGCCGAGACGGAGGTTCAGGAGGAACAGGATGCATCCGGTATAACGGATGCCATGATCGCGCAAGCCATCCCGAATTTCACAGGCGACATCACACAGATCACCCCGGCATACTCGGCCGTCAAGGTGGAAGGAGAGCGGCTGTACAAGAAGGCTCGAAGAGGTGATCGTATTGTCCTTCCGACACGTTCGGTGACCATTCACGCGTTCGAGGTCCTTGGCCGTCAGGGAAGGGACGTTGATGTGAGGATTACCTGTTCCAGTGGCACGTACATCCGGAGCCTGGCGCACGAGTTGGGTCAGGCGCTTGAGGTCGGAGGCCATTTGTCACGGCTTCGGAGAACACGCATCGGATCGCTGCATGTAGATGAGGCCTGGGATCTGGCATCCCTGATCGATCAGGCGGAAGCCGCCCGGGAGGAGCAGGAGGCATGATCAACTGGATGGGCGTGGAGCCGGGGGCAGCGGTCGATCGTGTGGTATCCGTGGGAGGTTTCGACGGTGTGCACACAGGACACCTCCATGTCATTGACAGGATGACCGCCATTGCCCGGGATCGTGGGCTGGAGGTATTGGTGGCCTCCTTCGATCCACATCCCCGATCGGTTCTGTTCGGGGAGCAGGAACGCCGTTTGACCACCATCGACGAGCGGAGAAGGTTGCTTCGGAAGGCCGGTGTGGATCGCTTCGTCACGCTGGCGTTCTCGGAAGAGATGGCCCGGATGGAGCCCGCGTATTTTGTAGAGGAGATCCTCCTTGGACAATTGGGTGCCAAGGTCATCGTCGTCGGTCACGACCATCGATTCGGCCGAAAGCGTGCGGGGGATGCAACACTGCTCCGGGCCCTGGGGGATCGCCTCGGCTTCGACGTCGTCGAAATGGATGCGCATGTCAGCGGCGGAGAAGCCATTTCTTCCAGCAGGATCCGAACCCATGTCGTTGACGGACAGGTGGCCGAAGCCGCCCGGCTGCTGGGTCGTTCCCATGGATTGAGCGGCACCGTGGTCAAAGGAGCAGGCAGAGGGCGCACGATTGGCATCCCGACGGCCAATCTGGACCCTGTGGATCCGCTGAAGCTTGTTCCGGGGAAGGGGGTGTACGCCGTGTGGACGAAGATTCCCGGTGAGGAAGAACGATTGCCGGGCATGATGAATATCGGAAACCGACCCACATTCGAAGGGGAAGGGCTGCATCTGGAGGTGAACATCCTGGACTGGACCGGCGACCTGTACGGGCGTGAAGTTCGTGTTGAATTCGTCCGTCGCATCCGCAATGAGCGGAAGTTTGACGGTCCGGATGCCCTTATCCGGCAACTAAACGAAGACAGGGAACGTTGTAGGGCCCTGTTGCAAGAAGTATCTTGACGACTTGGGCGATGCGCGCGTGTCGCGTGTATTCACCCCGGGAGATGTTCTCCCACCCACATAGAACTGGTTTACCGGGTCAGGTTCGTCCGCCCGGAATACGGGTTCTTCTTTAGCATGGTATTAATCTAAAGAGGTTCTCACGTGATAACGAAAGAACAGAAAGCAGGAATCATCGAGCAGTACGGAAAGGACGGTGCGGACACGGGGACTCCCGAAGTCCAGATCGCCATCTTCTCCGCTCGAATCAACGAGTTGACCGACCACCTCAAGAGTCATCCGAAGGATCACTCCACGCGTCGCGGTCTGCTCAAGCTGGTCGGTAAGCGCCGCCGGCTGCTGAACTACCTGATGAGCAGCGATATCGAACGCTATCGCTCCATCATTGCGGAACTTGGTATCCGTAAATAATTGCGACTTTGCACAGCGGAACGTCCATGCGGACGTTCCGCTGTGCATTTCAGGCCTCTCCGGATATTTCTTTTCCAGTCCGGCAGGAGCCAGGTCGAGGATTGACCATGTGGGCAATAGGCGACCATTTTGTATGAGTAGGAAAGAAAGAAAAACATCGTATTGAACATGTCTAAAGCAATTATCCGGGAGATCGAGATTGGTCCCGGTAAAGTCGTTTCCCTCGAGACCGGACGGTTGGCCAAGCAGGCCAACGGTGCCGTTGTAGCCCGGATGGGAGACACCATGGTCCTGTGCACAGCCGTTCTTGCAACGGAAGCACGTGAAGGACAGAGCTTTTTCCCGCTCACGGTCGATTACCGTGAGAAATTCTCCGCCGGTGGCAAGATCCCGGGTGGTTTCATCAAGCGCGAAGGTCGTTCGACCGACAAGGAGACCCTGTCCTCGCGTCTGATTGACCGCTCGCTGCGCCCTCTTTTCGGCGACAACTTCTTCAACGAAGTTCAGATCATCTGCAGTGTCATCTCCGCTGATGACGAGAATGACGGTGACGTCGTTGCGGGTGTAGGTGCCTCAGCGGCTCTTGCCCTCGCAGGTGCACCGTTTGACGGACCTATTGCCCAGGTCCGTGTAGGCCGCGTGGATGGCGAGTACGTCATCAACCCGACAATTGCCGAGCTGGAAGATTCCGACATGAACCTGATCGTAGCCGGAAAGGCCGATGCCATCGTGATGGTGGAAGGGGAAATGGACGAAGTTTCCGAAGAAGAGATGCTCGGCGCTCTTGATTTCGGTCACACCGCCATCAAGAAACTCGTCCAGGGTCAGACCGACCTCGTTGCAGACGCGGGCGGTGCCAAAACCTTCGAATATGAGGCTGTTGGCCTTCCAGAAGGCGTAGTTGAGGCAGTGCGTGAGTACGCAGCCAAGACACTTGAAGAGCACATCCTCAAGCCGTACTCGAAGGAGACGTTCTACGGCGGTATCTCCGACATCAAGAAAGATGTTGTTGCCCACTTCCTGGGTGAAGGCGAAGATGCCAAGGACGAAACCGAACAGGGCTGGACCAAAGGCGACATCAAGGACGCAGTTGGTAAGGTCGAATCCGATGTCATGCGCGAACTCATCCTCCGTGATGGTCGCCGTATCGACGGACGTGGCCTGACCGACGTCCGAGACATCTGGACGGAAGTTGGCTACATGCCACGTGTGCACGGTTCGGCCGTGTTCACCCGTGGAGAAACACAGGTAATGGCCAGCGTCACGCTGGGAACCGGCAAGGATGTACAGCCTGTCGACCAGGTGTTCGACAACGCCGACAAGCCGTTCTTCCTGCATTACTCCTTCCCGCCGTTCAGCGTTGGCGAGGCTCGCTTCCTGCGTGGCCCCGGCCGTCGTGAAATCGGTCACGGAATGCTGGCTGAACGTGCACTCCAGGGAATGATTCCGAGCCAGGATGAATTCCCTTACACCATCCGTATCAATGCCGATGTACTGGAATCCAATGGTTCTTCCTCGATGGGAAGCGTCTGCTCCGGATCGATGGCGCTCATGGATGCCGGTGTGCCTATCAAGAAGGCAGTTTCCGGTATTGCCATGGGACTCATCAGCGATGGTGAGCGCACGGCCATTCTTACCGACATCCTCGGTACGGAAGACCACCTTGGCGACATGGATTTCAAACTGACAGGAACGCGTGATGGCATCACGGCTTGTCAGATGGATATCAAGATCGCCGGTCTTAGTCACGACATCATGTCGCAGGCACTGCACCAGGCCAAAGAGGCTCGCATCCACATCCTGGAAGAGATGGAAAAAACCATCTCTGAAGCCCGCCTTGACCTCTCGCCGTATGCCCCGCGTCTGACGCAGATCACGATCGACCAGAGCTTCATCGGCGCAGTTATCGGCCCAGGTGGTAAGGTCATCCAGGGTATCCAGCGCGAAACCAACACCAACATCGAGATCCGTGAGGAAGAAGGTGTCGGTATCGTGGTCATCGCAGCAACCAATGGCGACGATGCCATGGCCGCTCTTGAGATCATCAAGGGTATCGTGACTGTTCCGGAAGAAGGAACGGATTACGAGGGTACGGTTCGCAAGGTGCTCGAGAACATGGGTGCCGTTGTTGAAATCCTGCCTGGAAAGGAAGGACTTCTGCACGTTTCCGAACTGGACTACGGCTTCGTCGACAACGTATCTGACTACGTTCAGGTTGGCGACAAAATCAAAGTGCAGCTCATTGAAGTACGCGACGATGGCAAGCTGCGCTTCAGCCGCAAGCCGTTCCTCGAGAAGCCGGAAGGCTACGAAGAACGTCCGCGCGAACGTCGTGGTGGCGGTGGCGGTGGACGCGGTCGTCGTGATGGCGGTGGCGGACGCGGACGTCGTGACGGCGGCGGTGGACGCGGTCGTCGTGATGGCGGTGGCGGACGAGACCGAGGCGGTCGCGATCGCGACTGATCGGAATTCGCCTGAAATGAATAGCGACGGCCGAAAGGCCGTCGCTATTTTTTTACCCCAGAATCACGCACACGGCCATGTCATTTCGATTCCAGAAAACCATACTTCCCAGCGGTGTCCGCATCGTCACGGAAGAAATACCATCCGTCCGCAGTGTATCTGTTGGCGCGTGGGTGGGTGTCGGCAGCCGCGACGAGCAGGATGACGAAGCAGGGATGTGTCACTTCATTGAGCACATGGTGTTCAAGGGCACCACGAATCGGCGGATGCACCACATTGCCCAGCGCATGGAGAATGTGGGTGGATACCTCAATGCCTTTACCTCGAAAGAGTACACCTGCTTCTACGCCCGGTGCCTCGATGAACACCTCCCGCGGGCGCTCGACACGGTTCTCGACCTGGTTCTGAATCCTGTTTTCCCGGAGAAGGAAATCGAACGCGAAAAGGATGTCGTGGTCGAGGAAATGAAGATGTACGAGGACACGCCGGATGAGTACGTCTTCGACCTCTTTGACACGGCGCTCTACGGCAATCACTCCATGGGCCGCCCCGTCATCGGGACAGAAGAATCCGTCCGCGGTTTCGATCGGGGTGGATTGCTGGATTTCCTGGGTCGGCATTACACCGCACAGAACATCGTGGTGTCAGTGGCTGGTCATGTTCAGCACGACAAGGTGGTTCGCCTGGTGGAAAAAGCATTGGCCGGGCACACACCCGCCGGTGTGGATGAGCGCCCGAGGGTCTCTCCACCCACGCGTACTCCCGAATCAGTCGAAGCGAGTCGGCCCATTCAGCAGGCGCACATCATTCTGGGTGCCCGCGGAATCCACGTCCACGATGAAGAGCGGGTAGCGCTTTCCGTGCTCAACACAATTCTGGGAGGAGGGATGTCGTCCCGCCTCAACCAGAATATTCGCGAAAAGTACGGTTACTGCTACAACATCTACTCTTTCGTGAACCTGCATTCCGATACGGGTGATATCGGGGTGTACATGGGCACCGATGGCAAGAAGGTCGACAGGGCTTTCAAGCTGATACATCGAGAGTTCGACCGCCTGATCGAACGGCCGATAACGAAGACCGAATTGCAGCGCGCCAAGAGCCAATCCAAAGGTGCCATCATGCTGGGACTGGAGAACATGTCCTCCCGCATGATGCGCATCGGACGACAGGAACTCTACTACGGTCGCTACTACACACTGGATGAGATACTGGATCTGGTGGAAGGCATTACGTCGGAGGACATTCAGCGCGTAGCGTCCGACCTTCTGGATGCGTCCCGCTTCTCGGATATCCGACTGTTGCCACGAGCCTGATCAACCAACACTGCAACCCATTTGTCACCATGAAAATTCTTGTCACCGGCGGTGCCGGATTCATTGGCTCCCACGTTTGTGACGCCCTGCTGGCGGAAGGCCACGAAGTGCATGTTCTCGATGACCTCAGCGGAGGGTTCGAGGAGCAGGTGCCTGGTGGCGCCACGTTGCACGCGTTGGACATCCGGGATTCCGGTGTTGAGAAGCTCTGGGAAGAACACGGGTTTGAGGTGATGTACCATCTGGCAGCCCAGATGGATGTACGTCGCTCCGTGGCCGATCCCCGATTTGATGCCGACGTCAACGTGGGAGGACTGCTGAACCTCATGGAAGCCGGACGCAAGAACGGCCTGAGGAAAGTCGTCTTCTCATCGACCGGTGGTGCCATCTACGGCGAGCCGAACTCCGTTCCCCAGACAGAAGACCATGCCCTGCAGCCGCTTTCGCCCTATGGGATAACCAAGTTGTGCTCAGAGAAGTATCTGTTCTTCTACGAGGATACCCACGGCATCGAGTATGTGGCTCTTCGCTATGGCAATGTGTATGGGCCGCGCCAGAACCCGCACGGAGAGGCCGGGGTGGTAGCCATTTTCTGCGAACGAATGCTTGATGGCAAGCAGCCTGTTGTGAACGGGGATGGAAAACAAACGCGCGACTACGTTCATGTCCGGGACGTCGTTGCTGCCAATATCGCCGTATTGAATCATCAGGGATCGGGCATTTTCAATGTGGGTACCTCGGTCGAAACCGATGTGGTCACCCTGTTCGAAATCCTGCGTGACGAGTTGGCTCCGCACATGCCAACGGAACATGGACCTGGAAAGCCCGGCGAACAGCGCCGCTCGGTCCTATCTTACGATCACACCCGGCAAGAACTGGGATGGTCTCCGACCATCGATGTCAGGGCCGGTCTGCAGGAAACAGCCCGCTGGTTCAGGGACAAGCGCCGATAGGCACACGTCGTCCGATACCAGACGGGTCGACTGATCTCAAGGATGTACAAAATCCAGCTCCAGCAATTCGAAGGTCCTTTGGATCTGTTGCTCTTCTTCATCAGGAGGGATGAGCTGGATATCCATGACATACCGATAGCCCGTATCGCTGACGAATTCCTGGAGTATGTCTCGTTCATGGAGGAGGTCGACCTGGACGGCGTTGGAGATTTCCTTTACATGGCAGCCGTGCTGATCAACATCAAGACACGAATGCTGCTGCCGTCCAAGGATGTCGATGAGGACGGTGAGCCCATCGATCCCAGGGCCGAACTGGTTGAAAGACTCCTGGAGTATGTCCGGTTCAAGGAGGCCTCCGATCAACTGGAGGCCCAGTGGGAGGAGCGTGCCAAGCAGTTCACCCGGGGTGCGGCATCAGCGGTGGAGGACACGCTTTCGGATCCGGAGGAGGATCTGGTCGAGGCCACCGTATTCGATCTGATATCGGCACTCAGACGAGTACTGACGGAGGCGCCGGACGAACCGGTCCATGCCATAGAAATCGAATCGTTCACCGTCGAAGAACAGCAAGGCTTCCTCAGGGCCGCCATCGGGAATGGAAAACGTCACTCATTCGTTGAGATGGCGCAAGGCAGAACGAAGCCTTTCATCATCGCCACATTCCTGGCTGTTCTTGAATTGGCCCGCATCGGAGAAATCGATATCTTTCTGGCAGGCGATGCGTCGGACTTCGAGATCCGATTGCGAGAGCAGGAAGATGGGGTTGATACACCTTCCGAGTCGTCATCATCCAACGAAGAATTGGCCTCCTGATGGAACCTGAGAAATCATTTCCGGACTCGACACCTGACTTCGACGCCGCCGTTGAAGCGCTGGTGTTTGCAGCCGAAGAACCCATCGGAGCCAAAACCATCGCGCAGTCGTGGGCCGAGGCTACGGGTCTCGATGCGCCCAAGGCGTCCGAGGTGGACGATGCGGTCGAGCGGATCAACACCGCGTTGGTGGATACGGGCAGGCCCTATGCCATCGAGCGGTGGGGAGGGGGCTACCGATTTGCGACCCGAAAAGGGGTTGCTCCTTTCCTGAAGGCCCTGTTCGTCACGGACAAACAACGAAAGTTGTCACGGACCCTCATGGAGTCCCTGGCCATCCTGGCGTATCGTCAGCCGGTGTCGCGATCCGAACTGGAATTCGTTCGAGGGGTGGACTGCGATTATGCCATCCGCAAATTGCTGGAATTTGGCCTCATCGATGTGGTGGGCCGTTCGGAACGAGTGGGCCGGCCGTTGTTGTACGGTACCACGGATCGATTCCTGGACCTTTTCGGCCTTCATACCCTCGAGGAGTTGCCCAATCTGAGGGAGCTTGAATCCATCCTGGATGACCCGGCTTTCCAGAAGGAGAAAGCGAAACTGTTGATGACGACGGCAGTGCAGTTGCCATTGACGTCCATGACGGATGGCGATGAGGAGCAAGGAGATTTGACAGAGGCCGAACCTGAGGACGTTGAAAACGTTGGGCCGGAATCAGAAACCAACCCGCACGATGAGCAGAAGACCGAACAATAGGCGAGGCGGAGGACAAGGACGCCCCCGCAATACGACGCCCCACCGGTCTGCCCGTCAAGCACCAGCATCGAAGCCTGTCCTGACCCTGGATGAACCGGTTCGTCTGAATCGTTTCATCGCCAGTACGGGGACCTGTTCGCGCAGGGAAGCGGATGATCTGATTGCCAAAGGGTTGGTCAAGGTCAACGGGGACGTCGTCACCCAGATGGGGACCAAGGTTTCCCGCAAGGACCGGGTGGAGGTCAACGGCAAACGCGTCGTTCCCGCTGATCGGGAGTACATCCTTCTGAACAAGCCCAAGGACACCATCACCACAACGGACGATGAGAAGGGGCGAACATCCGTCCTGGATCTCCTGCCGCAGGATGAATTCGGCACTCTGGGTCTTTTTCCGGTAGGCAGGCTGGACCGCCATACGACAGGCGCTCTTCTGCTCACGAACGATGGCGACCTGGCACATCGGTTGATGCACCCCAGCTACGGTGTGTCCAAGGAGTATCTCGTGTATACGGAGAAGCCTGTATCCGATGAGGACCTGGTCAAACTCGGGCGCGGCATCGAACTTGAGGATGGCCTGGCCAAGGCGGATCGGGTATCCTATCTGGAAGGCGATCAGCAGGCCTTGGTCATGTCGATTCATGAGGGACGCAACCGCCAGGTTCGTCGCATGATTGAAGCGCTCGACAATGCCGTAAAGACCCTCGACCGTGTGCGATACGCCGGTCTGTCCACCCGGGGCATCCGCAAAGGCAAGTGGAGACGATTGTCCCGCAAGGAAGTGACAGCCCTGTATCGAAGCGTCAAGCTCTGAATCAACGAATTTCCCCACCCGAACGTTTGCAGCCCATGCAGCCGATGGATTCCCAACAGAACAACGACAAGTTTCGCGGAGAAGGTCTTACCTATGATGATGTGCTGCTGGTGCCAGCCCGATCATCCGTCATGCCGCGTGATGTGTCAACCGCAACGCAGTTGACAAAACGCATCCGTCTGAATGTACCGCTGATGTCGGCCGCCATGGATACCGTCACCGAGTCCGACATGGCCATTGCCATGGCGCGGGAGGGAGGTGTTGGGGTCCTGCACAAGAACATGTCGATTGAGCAGCAGGCAGCCGAGGTGCGGCGCGTCAAGCGCTCCGAAAGTGGCATGATCCTCGATCCGATTACGCTCAAGGCGGAAAACACGGTAGCCGACGCACGCGCCATGATGGCCCGTTATTCGATTGGCGGCATTCCGGTTGTTTCGGATGACGGCGTACTCGAAGGAATCGTCACCAATCGTGACCTGCGATTCCAACTCGATGGAGCCGAAAAACTGCGTGACATAATGACCAGGGCTCCGCTGATAACGGCGCCTAAGGGTACCACACTGGAGGAAGCCGAGGCCCTGCTGCAGGCCAACAAGATCGAGAAACTTCCCGTGGTAGACGATGCAGGCCACCTGAGCGGTCTGATCACATTCAAGGATATCCAGAAGAAGAAACAGTTCCCGCTGGCGTGCAAGGATGAGCACGGTCGTCTGCGCGTCGGGGCAGCCGTCGGCGTGACGGCTGATGCACTGGAGCGTGTAGAGGCCCTCGTAGCTGCAGGTGTGGACTTCATCACCGTGGATACAGCCCACGGTCACAGTGAAGGGGTGCTGGCGGCCGTCAAGCGCGTAAAAGACGCGTATCCGGACCTCGATGTCATTGCCGGCAACGTGGCTACGGCTGAAGCCACGCTTGATCTGATTGAAGCCGGTGCAGACTGCGTCAAGGTGGGCATCGGACCCGGCTCCATCTGTACCACGCGTATCGTGGCCGGAGTAGGCGTTCCGCAGCTTTCAGCCGTGCTCGAATGTGCAAAAGCAGCCTCTTCCAAGGGCATTCCCATCATTGCCGATGGCGGTATCAAGCAGACCGGTGAGATACCGAAAGCATTGGCGGCCGGCGCACAGAGTGTCATGATCGGTGGGATGTTCGCCCGCGTTGAGGAGAGCCCCGGAGAAACCATCCTGCTGGAAGGCCGCAAGTACAAGAGCTACCGCGGCATGGGATCCCTGGGAGCCATGCAGGCGGGAAGCAAGGACCGGTATTTCCAGGATGTGGAGGACGATATCAAGAAACTGGTGCCCGAAGGCATTGAAGGTCGTGTGCCGTACAGTGGTACCCTTCATGAGGTGGTGTATCAGATGATGGGCGGGCTGCGCAGCGCCATGGGGTACTGCGGCTGTGCTTCGGTGGACGAGTTGCGGACCAATGCCCAGTTCGTCCGGATTTCAGCCTCCTCCTTTGTGGAGAGCCACCCGCACAACATTGCCATCACCAAAGAAGCACCGAACTACTCGACCCGGAGTTGATCCGGGATGGTAGAAGAGTTCCAAGATCGAATCGGGCGACTCAGCCGTGCGGCAGACCTGAGTGGGAGGGAGGTTCTTCTGGTAAGCCACCTGCCGGATATCCGGTGGGCGAGCGGATTCACGGGCTCGAACGCATGCCTTCTGGTGACCCCTTCAGGGCATCTCCTGATAACGGATGGTCGCTACAAGGAGCAGGTCCGTTCGGAGTGCCCCGGACTGGAAGCGCACATCGTATCCGGTCCGCTGGAAGTGGCAGCAGCAGCCGTCATCACGGAGCGGCAGTTGGACCGGGTGTTCCTTCAGCAAAGCCGCGTTACCTGGGGGACGGCAGAGAATCTGAGATCTGCTTGCGATGGACAGGTTGAATTGGTAGCCCGCGATCCTTTGGTGCACCTGAGGGCCGTAAAGTCCGACGAAGAAGTACGAGCCATTCGAAAGGCGCTGACGATAACGGAGCAGGTCTTCGAGCAGACGCTTCCACTGTTGAAAGAGGGGATAACGGAGCAGGAGATTGCCGCTGAGATCGATCACCGGCATCGTCTCCTCGGAGCCTCCGGACCAGCGTTCGACACGATCGTTGCTTTTTCTGAGCATGCCGCCCTCCCGCATGCACGACCCGGAAACCGACCACTCAAGCGGGGCGACGTTGTGTTGATGGATTTCGGCGGTGTCGTCGAAGGCTACCACTCCGACATGACTCGAACGGTGACCTTCGGGCGCTCGGACAAGCTGTTCCTGGAAGCCTATGAAGCCGTGCGGAGCGCACTGCTGAGTGCAACGGAAGCGGCACGTGCCGGCATGACAGGAGAGCACTTGGACGGCGTCGCCCGACAGGTATTGACAGAGCACGGTTTCGGGTCGGCTTTCACGCACAGCCTGGGTCACGGTGTCGGTCTGGAGATCCACGAATCACCTTCCGTCTCGAGCAGGAACTCCGATCCATTGCCGGCTGGCAGTATCATCACGCTGGAGCCGGGTGTCTATCTTCCGGGCGACTTCGGCATCCGGATCGAGAACATGGCCCGGTTGAATGCTGATGGAAACACCATTCTGAATGCTTCGAGCACTGAATTGATCAGACTATGAGCACCACCGTCCCGTTCATTCCTTACACCCATCCTCTCGAAGTATCCGATGAGGAAATGGGTAATCGTGCACGAGCATTCTACACGTTGCTGGACGGACGCCGGACCATCCGGGAGTTTTCTGATCGTCCCGTTCCGAAGAATGTCATCGAGACCTGCATCCGTGCCGCAGGGACCGCACCGTCAGGCGCGCACAAGCAGCCGTGGCACTTTGTTGCAGTGTCCGATCCGGAAATCAAGCGTGCCATTCGGGAAGCCGCTGAAGCGGAAGAAAAGGAATTCTATGGTGGTCGGGCCAGCGATGAATGGCTGGATGCCCTGCGGCCCTTCGGAACGGACGCCAACAAGCCATTCCTTGAGACAGCGCCGTGGCTGATTGCCATCTTTGCCCGAAACTTTGATCTGGACGATGAGGGGACACGATCCAAGAATTACTACGTGCCTGAATCCGTCGGCATCGCTTCAGGGCTGTTGATAGCGGCACTGCATCAGTCAGGGCTGAGCACCCTGACGCACACGCCCAGCCCTATGGGTTTTCTGAACACGGTGCTTGGCCGTCCCTCGAACGAACGGGCCGTCATCTTGCTGGTGGTCGGCCACGCAGCGGAAGATGCGCGCGTCCCGGACCTGGAACGAAAGAGTCTGGAAGGAATCGCCTCCTTCAAATGAGCGGAGAAGGAGCCATATCGGAGCAGGGGAAACGCCATGTCGTACTTGTGGCCTACTATTTCCCTCCACTCGGTGGCTCCGGAGTACAACGCGTGGCCAAATGGGCCAGGTATCTTCCGGAGGCTGGATGGGATGTCACGGTACTGACGGTAGAACCCGGCGCCTATTTCGCCTTCGATGAGACGCTGCTGGACGAGGTCAAGGATGCCGGCATCCGTATCGTCAGAACGCGCACACTGGATCCCACAAGCACCCGTAAGGGGAAACGCCCTGTACGCCAACTTTCCGAGCGGAAGCGCAGGATCCTGACGTGGCTGACCGGTTTCTTCTTCCTTCCGGACAACAAGCGTGGCTGGCGACGAAACGCTCGATCAGCGTTTGACCTGGTGACCGAAACGGGACCGGTCGACGTCGTGCTTTCCAGCGCACCGCCCTACACGGCCTTGATGGTGGGGGATGAATTGGCGGCCCATCTTGGCGTGCCTCACGTGGTGGATTACAGGGACGATTGGGTGGACAATCCTAGACATCGCTATCCGACGTTGTATCACAAACGCTGGCACATCCGGACGGAGGGCGAGATCCTGGCCCGCTCAGCCCTGGTCCTGACTATCAACGACACCATTGCCGGTCTTGTCAGGAAGCGCAAATCGGACGCAGCCGTTGAGGTGGTGCCTCAGGGGTATGATCCTGAGGATTTCCCATCTGTGAGGGTAGAGCGTCCCTCGGACGGCAAGATCCGGATTGTGTACGCTGGCATGTTCTACGATGCCCAGCAGCCGGACACCCTGCTTCAGGCGGCGTCAAGGCTTCTTGAGGAGCAACCCTCGCTCCGGAACAGGATGGAGCTCCGTTTCGTCGGGCTGTTTCCCGATGGGAAAACAGGCCTGATTTCAGCGTATGGCCTTCAGGATGTCGTCACGCTGACGGGGTACAAGAGCCACCAGGATACGGTGGAAGAACTGCAGCAGGCCGATATCCTCTGGATGATTGTCGGACACCAGCCCGGGGGACACATGATCTCGACCGGGAAACTGTTCGAGTACATGGGTTCCGGACGTCCCATCCTCGCTCTTGCGCCGGAAGGTGAAGTTCGATCCGCACTGCAGGGATATGGCGCGGCGTGGACCGTAGATCCCGCAGATGTGGGTGCTATCGCCCAAGCCCTTGGAGAACTCATGCAGTTGGCGATCAGCGGCGAATTGCCCGTCGGCTCCCCGGCGTGGATAACCCGATACGACCGCAAGGAGGGCACGCACCGATTGGCCACTCTTCTGGAATCAGTCTGCTCATAAAGTCGTCCGTACAACACAGAATATTGGATTCCTGTGTTTTACCTTGAGGCCCCCGACAGGTCAGATCATCACCCTTCCCTTATGTCCGACGCCAACAATGCCGTTCAACGGATCGAGATTGCCAGCCGCTTTGAAGAGCTGGATATGGTAGTTGACGCGGCCGAAGCGTTCTACAAGACCTGTTTCAAGGAGGATGACCGTGTGTTTACGGGGGTGTTGCTGGCCAGCGAGGCGGTAACCAATGCCATCGAGCATGGCAATGACAACGATGAGTCAAAGCAGGTGGTCATTGAATTCCGACAGGGCGCCGGAAGGAGCGAATGCTGGGTGGAAGACGAGGGCAGCGGGTTCGACCGGGATGCCATTGCCGACCCCCTGGCTTCGGAAAACCTCTTGGAAGATGGTGGTCGCGGGATCTTCCTGATAGAACGCATGGCGGACGAGGTCATTTACGAGAATGGTGGACGCCGCATAGGCATCGTCCTCAAGACCTGATCCCCTGAAGAACGGAGGAGACCTGCTCGCTTATATCCAGCGTCGATGTGTCCAGCCAGATGGCGTCGGAATAGCGCTTGTACCAGGTCAATTGGCGTTTGGCATAGCGCCTTGAATTGCGCTTCAGCAGGCGGACCGCTTCCTCAAAGGATCGATCACCCTGCATCCAGGGAATGAGTTCCTGATACCCGATGGTTCGCCAGGCATTCAGATCAGGATCGGGTGCCGTTTCCCAGGCGGCTTTCAGTTCTTCCATCAGTCCTGCTTCCAGCATGAGGTCCACCCGGGAGTCGATTCGCTCGTACAGTGCTGTGCGGTCCATGTGCAGGACAAACAGGCGATAGTCCTGTCCAGGCAGGGGAGGGGGCGTGTGGAAATGGGAAAGCGGTTTTCCTGTTCCGCGATGGACTTCCAGGCCGCGCAGGATGCGCTGCGACTTGGAAGGATCGAGTGTTTTGGCAAACGCGGGGTCAACGTGCACAAGTTCATTGTGCAAAGCCTCCACGCCGCGTTCTTCGAGCTCCTTGTTCAAGGTAACCCTGATGTCGTCATCCACCGCTGGAATGTCGGACAACCCCTCAATCAGGGCGTGGACATAGAGGGTGGAACCGCCAACAACGACGACTCTTTTTCCGCGGGATTGAACGTTCGGGATGATCTTGCGAGCCCGATCGGCAAAACGGCCGGCAGAATACGGTGCTTCGAGTGGCAATTCACCCATCAGGTGGTGAGGCACGCCCTGCATCTCCTCGGCGGTGGGACGCGCCGTTCCGATCCGGAACGGCGCGTAGATCTGACGACTGTCGGCGGAAACGATTTCGGCGTCCAATTCTCTTGCCAGGGCAACGGACAGTGCCGTTTTGCCCACCGCAGTAGGCCCCGCGATGACAGGAATGACGGCCTTTTCGACGTTGCTCACGTATCGTCCTGTTCGTCAATCTTGATGAAATCAGCGGCGCTGTCCCGAAGGCGATCCCGCTGATGGACGTAGACCATGGTGGTCTCGATCTGCTTGTGGCGGGCATGCGTCTGAACCTGCTGTAAACTGGCACCGTTGTCGATGGCCAGCGTGCAGCCCGTGTGACGCAGGGTGTGTGCCCCGATGTCCGGAAGGCCCGCTTTCAGGGCTGTTTGACGCACGATGCGATAGATGCTGGTAGGTGTCAAGCGTCCGCCCGGGTTCCGACGCGCGTGGGATCGCCACAATGGGCCCGTCGCAATGCCGTAGTGCTCCTTGTGCTCTTCAATGAGTTCCACGACATGCTCCGGAATCTTGACATACTGATCGGCTCCGCCTTTCGTCGTGGGCAGATCAAGGATCCAGTATTTGCCGATCAGACGAATGTGATCGACATCCATGGAAGCCACTTCGCTTCGCCTGAGTACGCAATGCAACATGGTAGCCATCATGGCATGATTGCGCATGTTGGTTTCCGCGGCGGTGTGCAATAGCTGATTGGCCTGTTCCGAGGTCAGGACCACAAGCACACGATCCTTGTTGCGAACGGACTTGACCTTCCTGATCAGTTGTCGATGCGCCGGGTTCTTCTCGATGGCCCCGAGTGCTTCAAGCCAGTCATAGAATCCACGGATGGCGGCAACGCGACGCCGGATGGTTGATGCCTTGGCACCATCAGCTTCCAGCGAAGCGATATACTGGTTCACCTGAACGAAGGAAACGGCCGAGGCCATCTCGAGGGAAATGTCCTCGGAACCGAAGAAATCCACCAGGTCCGATCTGTACGCGCGTCGCGTAGCCTGACGGTCAAACTTGAGCAGGTACGTTTCAAGCAACCGCTCACTGTAGGAGCGGTCGACAGCGCTTGACGAGACCGTGACAATACTCTTGCTCATCTACAAAAGGACAACTGATACCGGAAAACGAAGTTATGCCATTGCACAGCCAGTTGGAACTGGGCCACATGTAGATAGTACGATAATAATAGTTATCATACAACAACAACGTGATGGGCGTGCGCAATGCGGCACGAAGACAGGCTTCCATGTGAAGCATTCCGCCATTCCGCACGTAAGACATCATCATTTCATCCAACCAACGGCCTGTATGCCCTGGCTCTTCATTCTTTTCGTTCTGGTCCCGGCCCTTGAGTTGTATGTCCTGATACGGATCGGCACGGTCATTGGCGCCTGGAATACGTTCCTGCTCATTCTGGTCACAGGCCTGTTGGGTTCGTGGTTGGCCAAGTCCCAGGGACTGGCTACCTGGCGCGCCATGAACGAACGGTTCAGCAAGGGTCAGATTCCTGGCAAGGAATTGATGGATGGTGCCATCATCCTGGTCTGCGCGGCACTTCTGTTGACGCCGGGTGTTTTGACAGATGCGATTGGTCTGGCCGGACTCATTCCGTTCACGCGCTCCGCTTTCCGGAATACCATCACATCTTTCTTCAAAGCCAATCCGGCCGTCCGCATCAGCTTCGGTGCCGGCAATGTCTACAACAGTTACCGGGGTTCAGGCGCTGCACCCTCACAAGAACAGGAATCGCCCCGGGAAACCCATGGGCCGATCGTCTCAGGCTCGGCAAAATCCCGACCTGGGCATGATGATTCAGTCTGACGAGCCTCATCGTTCAAGGCAGGATATCGAGTGCCTCCCATGACCCACACTCCGGCATGAACCCGTTGATCAAGAGCGTCCTGTCTGAAATCGATCGCATTGCCGCCTTCGTTCCATCGGCCGGATTGTTGGCCAAGGATGTTTCGAAATGGTCGATTGGCCAACACATTGAGCATGTGGCCAAGGCGACCTCCGCGATTGCCGTAGCACTGCTCAGGCACAAGGCGTCGTCCTTGCCGCCCGACGACAATCCTCTAAAGAGTACACTGCTTGACCAGGGATCCTTTCCACGAGGGATCGTCGATGCTCCGGATATCACGTTGCCCAGCGAGGAGATCAGAAGCGAGGCGCTGGAGTCTTTATTACTAAAGACGCGTAATAGGGTTGGCAAACTGGATGGCCTCCAACCGGAAGCCGCGGCTGAACACCATTACCTGGGGATGATGCAACGTGATGAGTCCATTGAATTCCTGGCCATTCACCTCAGGCATCACATCAGCATAATTGAGGATATTGTGAAGGCTTCTTCGTAAGTCCGCGTTACCTCAATCAATACGCGATGCGCACGTCGATATGCCATGCAGCAGAAAGACTTTCGGCTATCTCGCGTTCTGCATCGGTCACATCGCCGTCGGATTTGGCGATGGTGATCAAGTCGTCCAGAACAATCAATCGCTGGGACCTCCGGAGCGCTTCCTTGATGGCCCGAATCGAGTCCTGGATGTCCTCCTTGTCAGGGCTTTGTCCGTAATACTGCAGGGCCGTGCGAAGAATTCCGCGGAGATCTTCCTCGCTCAGATCAGGCTCCCACTCCCCCAGTCGATCGATCATGGCCTTGATCTCGGCGTCCGCCAGATCCCCATCGGCTGAATGGCCCATGATGATGTACATCAGGGCAATGTCATGCATGACACTCCATTCCGGATCGTTCTCCAATCGGGCGCTCGTTTCATCCAGCAGGCGCTCCTTCGTTGCCTTTATATCCCATGCCGAGGCCAGGATGGACAGCAGATTCTGCTCGGAGTTGAGCAGCACTCCATCGGCCTCGGCAATGCGCATGACATCTTCGAGCACGTCACGACGCTGTTCGACGCTCAACGCCTCGCCGATGGCCCGAACCGATTGCACAAACTCTTTTTCGGCATCGGATTCGAAGAATACCGAGGCCGCTTCGAGCACGATTTCATGGACGTCTTGGTCGCTCAACTCCGGTTTCCACTTTCGGACTGCCGCCGAGATGGCATCTACTTCTTCATCAGACAGGTTGGAATCAGTCGAATACGCCAGCGTCAGGAATACGAGGGCGATGTCATGGATATGGGTCCAGGATTCTTCGGTCATGGTTCTGGCAACAATGGGAGGGTTACAGGGCCGTCTTACGATGGGCCACGCTGCAAGATACACTGAAAAGGGAGCGTTTGAAGGCTTCAGGCCATGATCTGCCGAGAACCAAGCGTGAAGCAAGATAGCCGATCTGATCCGAGGACTTGGCGGACTTGCCGCACCCGCCCGCCGCCACGAACCAGCCCTTTTCAACCTCGTCGATGTATGGATATCCGTGTCCGGTATAGGTGAGCATGCATGGCTTGCTGCGCCATGGAGCGCCTCGAAGATCCGGCACCAGTTCCTGGACAAGTCCATACAGCAACAGGGCCGTTCGCTGGCTGCCCTCCCCTGTCATGTAATCGTCAATAGCGGCTACGGAATCCGCTTGCACATCCTTGTCGTGGTCTGCTCCAATCTTGATGTACTTGTATCCGTCGGGATACCGGACCGGCGGCAGAACGTAGGCGTAGGGCACCTCCGGATGATGGTCGAAATTCCAGATGATCCCTGGCATGTTGGACCACTCGTGTGCGTGCTTCTCATCGACTCGGACGAGCAGGACGGTCTCGGGCCGAACCGAGAATGCCGGATGAGACGGCAGCAGGCGCATGAGCGATGTGTACGATCCGGCGGCGACAAGCACATTTTCCGCAAGCACGGTTCCGGAAGCAGTGCCGACCTCGAAATGGTCCGACATGCGGGTAATCTCAGGTACGATGTCCCTCAGGAGGGTCATGCCATGCCGCTTCCCCATCGCGATCTGCGCCCGCACCAGCATGCGCGGGTGGATGATCCCGGCAGGCCCTGACTCGAAGTGGAATTCGGATTCCGGGGCGAAATGCAGGTATGGAAAACGCTCAGTTACCTCCTCACGATCAAGTGCAACAGCGGTGATCTGCATCCCATCCAGCACATGGCGGACGGTAGTTACCTGCGATCTGGCATGACGACGAGGGAGATCGCACCGCAAATGCCCGCAGGCCGTGTGGAATTTGACACCGGAAACGCTTTCGATCTCGGGATAGCGTCGGATGGAAGCAGCGGCCAGGCGCGACCAGGTCTCATCCGGGCCGGAAAAGCGCGTAATCCTGGCTTCGTCATGATGGCTGCCGTGTACCCCTGAGGCGTTGCCTTCACAAGGCCCGACAAGCAGCGTTTTCATGCCGGCGACTGCCAGGTACTTGGCGGCAGCCGAGCCCATCATGCCTGCGCCGACGACGACTACATCATACGTTTTCGATACGGCCATCCTGCTTTCGGATCAGGCAATCTGGGAGTGACATCGTGCTTCGCATGGTACGAACCGGGCGGTATCCACAAAAGCCCTGCGGTCCGCACAGGATCAGTCCGAAACGGCGCCTGAAAGGATGTCAGTCAATTCCCGCTCCACCTCCAGCCAGCCTTCATCGGCATACCAGTCCACGGTGGTCGATGAAACAATACGTCCTTCTGCGCCGCTGTCCATGAGCTTCCGGCGGATGTCACGGATAGCATTGGGCTGAGGCCCCCACACGAACTGAATATTTCCGTCCATCGAGATCCCGACGAACTTCGGGATGGATCGCTTGCCCCCTGTCAGGAAACGATCCATGATGACCGGATGATCGTCTTTCAACAAAATGCGCAGGGTCACATCGCTGCGCCGATCGACGGCCCATTTGATCAAGGGAAGACTGTATGCCGAGTCCACGCACCAATCGTCCGTGATGAACAACCAATCGGCCGGGCCGGGTGCCTCATCAACAGCCAGCAAAAACGCAGGAGACGGCTTCCAGAGCGTTTCAACGCGCTCCTGCCTTTCCAGATTGTACCGGGAATAGAACCGGGTTCTGCGTGCGACCGGGTCCAGACCTTTCATGGACAGCGCATTCTTTGCACGCCACTGCGCCATGTATCCATCGAAATCCAGACCACCCCGGATTTCATTCAGCTCTTGTTTCGTGATCATGAAGCGATGTAGTGGAAATGTGCAGTTGTGTTGACCGTCCATGGTGGTTGTTACCCTTGCTGCACGGCCGCGTTTCTCCGGCATTGAAGAAGGTCGAAAACGACCGGTACCAGTTGTCCATCCTCTCCGAAATCCATATTATGAAAAGGTTTTCATAACGCGTTCCGGTACCCAGGATATACCGGCCCTGCCATGGGCTGGACGCTGTGTGGGACTGCTTCCGCACGGGGGTGGTCTTCCGGAACGACGCAACAGCAACTGTCCAAATCCCCTACACAATGGCCGCCGCTACACCTGACTCAGACAAGGTGCCCTTCGGGCCCAAGCTTGCATGGGGATTCGGCATGCTTGCCAACCAGATGTTTCCAGCGGCCCTGGGGGTATTCCTTGTGGTCCTCGTGCAGAATCTGGGGTTCTCTCCCCTGCTCTGGGGATTCATTTTCTTCGCCCCCCGATTGTTCGATGCCATTACGGACCCCGTGATGGGATTCATTTCCGACAATACCCGATCGAAGTGGGGTCGCCGTCGACAGTACGTTTTCCTCGGAGCCATCATCCTGGGGCTCTCCTACATGGTGATGTGGCAGCTGTATGCAGAAAACGGTGTCACATTCAATTTCATCTATTTCATGGGCCTGTCCCTGGTGTTCTACCTGGGACTGACCATTTTCAGCGTGCCGTTCGTGGCCATGGGCTACGAGATGAGCGAGGACTTCCACGAGCGCACCAGCATCATGGCCGTTGGGCAGTTCGTCGGACAGTGGGCCTGGGTCATTGCGCCCTGGTTCTGGGTGATTCTCTATGACCCTGCCTGGTTTCCGGATGCTGAAACAGGTGTCAGGGAGCTCTCGATCTGGGTCGGAATCGTGTGCGGTATCCTGGCCATGATACCCGCTGTCTTCATCAAGGAGCGCTCCACGCTGGATCGGGAGGACTTGAAGTCCGTCACGATGAAGACGGTTGGCTCCAGCCTGAGGGAAATTGCCAAAGCAACAGGTGATGCCTTTCGCATACCCCAGTTCAGGAAGATTGCTTTTGCCACGTTCCTGATCTTCAACTCCTTCAACGTGATTGCCACCTTCACGTTTTTCATCATCCTGCATTACCTGTTCTCGGGCAACGAAGCTGCAGTGGGCATATGGCCTGCCATGCATGGCTCGGTCGGTGCCCTCGTAACGACATTCATTGTGATCCCCATTGTGGCGGCGATGTCGAAGAGGCTTGGCAAGAAAAGAACCTTCATCATTTCCCAGTCCATTTCGATCATCGGCTACGTCCTTTTCTGGTTCCTTTTCGTTCCCGGCAAGCCGTATCTGTTCCTGTGGGCACTCCCCTTCCATTCCTTCGGCATCGGTGGGCTGTTCACCATCATGATGTCCATGACGGCCGACGTCTGTGACATCGATGAATACAACACAGGACAACGACGGGAGGGCACATTGGGCGCAGTGTACTGGTGGATGACCAAGTTCGGACAAGCGTTTGCCGGACTGCTGTCCGGAGTGATCATGGCACTGGTGGGATTTGATGCGGCCAATGTGACAGGCGATGCCATGACCGGATTGCGCATCGTGTACACCGTGCTCCCCATCGCCGGTGTCATTCTTGCCGTGGGCATCATGTGGAATTATGACATCACAGAAGCAAAGGCGGATGAGATTCGTGCGGCCCTGCAAGCCAGGCGCGGCAAACTGAATCCGGTCAAGACGGACTGAACAAGCGCCCGGATCGACGGATGCCGGGCATACGCAGCGTAAACAATCAGATACAGGCTTTTCGGAAAGAGAATGATGGAAGAGAATGCGGTTCTTGGTGGATACGTCGAGTTGGATGGCGAGACGTATTACGAGATCCAGAACAGCCAATTGATGCCTGAGTTTTTCATGTCCATCGTCGGATCGGACGACCATTGGATGTTCGTTTCCAGCAACGGTGCCCTTTCGGCTGGTCGACGGAATCCGGACGGCGCCATTTTCCCGTATCTCGCCGACGACCAGATATCGGCCATGCGGGGTCTGACGGGCCCGATCAGCCATTTTCGCATGGAGTCGGGTTCCTTGTCAGGACAGAATTGGACTCCTTTCCTGGATGACACGGGACATTGCCCTTCGTCAGAACGCTCCGTGTACAAGTCCCCCATGGGTAACAAGGTGGTTTTCGAGGAGCGGCACCCCATGTGGAATGTGGTGTTCCGGTATCGCTGGACCTTCAGTCCCGAGTACGGATTCGTGCGTGACTGCTGGCTGATCAATCACGGAAGTGAAGCGGTTCGCCTGTCGCTGGTCGACGGTCTCCAGAACATCCTCCCTCCCGGAGTCGGCAGTGATTTCTGGATGCGATACAGCAACTTGGGCAATGCCTACAAGAAGAGCGAGCTGGTCGAGGACGCCCGACTGGGCATGTTCTACCTGAGCTCCATTCCAACGGATCGTGCAGAGCCGAGTGAGGGCCTTCGGGCCACAGTTGTCTGGCATGACGGATTCATACCAGATCAGACGTTGCTTTCCTCAGTCCAACTGCGCGCTTTCCTGTGCGGTCTGCCCCTGGAGACAGAGCATGCTGTGCGTGGTCGCGCTGGCGCCTATCTGGTCTCGAAAAGCATCAACCTCGCAGAAGGCGGGACGCAGCGCTGGCGTCAAGTAGTCGACGTTTCCAAGGACCAGACTGATGTCATCAACCTGTCCAACTGGCTTGCCGGGGGATCGGGGATCCTCGAGAAGGTCGATGCGGACATTGCCACAGGTGAGGAAAAACTCAGACGATTGATTGCCTCATCCGATGGCTTGCAATGCGGAAGCAACCTGAATCGCGTGAACAGGCACTTTTCCAACACCCTGTTCAACGTAATGCGAGGGGGAATCCCGCTCAACAATTACCAAGTGGAAGCAGGCGATTTTGCAGCACACGTTGCAACATTCAATGCCGACGTTGCCAGTGATCATGCTCCCGCAATCAACGCCTTGCCGGATGTTGTTGATCACCAGACCCTGCAGGATTCCCTATCTGGCGAGGACAATGCGGATCTGACCCGATTGGCCATGGAGTACCTCCCGCTGGCTTTCAGTCGTCGTCACGGCGATCCGACGCGCCCGTGGAATCGGTTCTCGATCGACCTCCGCAATGCGGACGGCGGCAGCAATATCTACTACCAGGGTAACTGGCGGGATATTTTCCAGAACTGGGAAGCCCTGGGCATGGCGTTTCCTTCATTCCTTCCGGCCATGATTTGCCGCTTCGTGAATGCCACGACTGCAGATGGCTACAATGCCTACAGGATCACGAAGGATGGCCTTGAGTGGGAAGAACCCAATCCGGAGGACCCGTGGTCGAATATCGGCTACTGGTGCGATCATCAGATCATCTATCTGCTGAAGCTGCTGGAGTGGAATACGCGTTTCCATCCCGAGTCGTCAAGGGAGCTCCTGAAGAAGGACGTGTTCGTGCACGCCGAAGTACCCTACCGGATCAGGGGTTATGACGCCATCAAGACGAATCCGAGGGACACGATCGATTTTGATTGGACGTTGGCCAAACGTATCGAGGAGCGTGTAGAGGCCGTCGGAGCGGATGGCAAGCTGCTCCGGAATCAGAGGGATGAGATCCATCATGTCACCCTGATCGAGAAGATCCTGACGCTGTCCCTTGCCAAACTGTCGAATTTCGTGCCCGATGGTGGTGTATGGCTCAATACCCAACGTCCTGAGTGGAATGATGCCAACAATGCACTCGTTGGCAATGGGCTCTCCATGGTTACCACATGCTACCTGCATCGCTGGTTCGCCTTCCTGGAAGACTGGATCGGCCGGGACACGTCGGTATCCTACCCGGTTTCCGAAGAGGTGGCAAGCCTCATGGAGGAAGTCCTCCGCATACTGGAGGTCCATGCAGGCGATCTGGAATCCGGTTTCACTCCCCGATCGCGGGAGTCGATGGTCGAGGCGCTTTCCCGGGCCGGTGCTTCCTACAGAACCGGGCTCTACAATCAGGATCCGTCCGGAGCGGTCATTCATCTCGACAGGACGACCCTGTACCGATTCATGTCCGACTCCCGTGCACTCATGGAGGGCACCATCCGCTCGAATGTCAGGAAGGACGGTCTCTACCACTCCTACAACCTGCTGCACTGGACGTCGGACGGACTCGCCGTCGAAACATTGTACGAAATGCTCGAAGGACAGGTAGCCGTTCTGAGCAGTGGGCTCCTTTCGGCCGAGGAGGCTGCCGAATTGCTGGATTCATTGCGAGCCAGTGCACTCTATCGGCCTGATCAGCAAAGTTATCTCCTGTATCCGGACCGGCAACTGCCGCCATTTCTCGAGAAGAACCAGCTCACTGCGGCGCAAGTGGCCGGTCACCCGCTCTTGCTGAAACTCCTGGGAGACGGGCACACCGGAATCCTGAAACGCGACGATCGCAACGGTCTTCATTTCAACGGACGATTCCGGAATGCTGCCGACCTGGAGGAAGCGCTCGGAGCGCTGAACGGCGAGTATGCACCCCTCGTCGAGCGAGACGGCCCGGCGGTTGCCCAGTTGTTCGAGGATGTCTTTGACCATCGCAAGTTCACCGGCCGATCCGGGACGTTCTTCGCGTACGAAGGCCTTGGCTCGATCTACTGGCACATGGTGTCAAAACTGGGCCTGGCCGTGTCCGAGATCGTTACCCGAGCCATGGATGAAGGCGCGCCCGAGGGAGTTGTTCAGCGTCTGACGAAACATCTGGTAGCCATTCGGGCAGGTATCGGAGCCGAGAAGTCCCCCGCTGACTATGGTGCCTTTCCCTCGGATCCATACTCGCATACGCCGGAGAACGCTGGTGTAAAGCAGCCGGGAATGACGGGTCAGGTCAAGGAAGACGTCCTGGCTCGCTACATGGAATTGGGTGCGGACATCAGGGACGGCAAACTGATGTTCAGGATTGACGGTTTTGACCCATCCGAATGCGTGACCGAGCCCACGGCGTTTTCCTGCTTCGATGTCAGTGGAACCCCCCGGGAGGTACCGGTACCTGCAGGAGGATTCGGATATACCGTGTGCGGCGTACCGGTGGTGTATTCCGCAGGCCATGCGGACCAACTGGTGCTGCACGACCGCGACGGGTCGCAAAAGGTAATCCAGGGACATACCCTCGATCTGGAGACGAGTCAGGCCATTTTTGGAAGGACCGGTCGGATTTCACGCATTGACTGCCACTGGACTGCCCTTGCCTGACACGCACGGTCAGTCCAGATAGGAGGACAGCGGCTTTCCTGCTGCGATGTAGGTTGCGTGCACGTCCAGGTAGGTATCCCTGACCAGCATGTCGACTTCGGATGGCTCCATGAAATGGTCCGAAAAACCCGGATTCGCGGGGTCGATGACCAAGCGGGAGGCACCGAGGAAATGTCCGATCAGTTCTTTGGGATTCTCATCACCAACGGCAATGCGGATGTTGGTCGGAGCAATGCCGGATTCCTTGAGGGCATCTCCGCTGAGTTCTGAGTGGGATGTGAAGGCCGGGCACAGAATGGTCGTGTTGCATTGCCCAAGGCTCACCATGTGATTGAACACCGGCGAGAGGCAGTCGAAGAAACTGACGAAGGTTTCCTTGGACAGACCAGCGTCCTCGAAGTCGATGGTGAACAACGGTGCGGCCAGACCGAATCGAAGGTTCCTGGCCCGTGTTTCCCGATTCCAGTGTCCTTCGAGTGCATTGCAGTGCACATTGATGCCCGGGTGGGAGGAAAGGAAACGCGCCAGAATCAGGGTGTTGATACACTTCTTCAGCATACGCATCTCCAGGGTCTTCATGCCTGAGATGACCTCGAATGCCTTGTCAGCATCCAGGAAGGCACCCTTGATGTAGTAGGCATCCCAGAAGAGCGTGTTTTCCCATGAGAATCCATTGACGGTTTCCCCTTTCGGAATGAACATCCGCTCATTGCGCGCGATAACGACTCCGGCGGTTGCGTTACCGGTACCCGTCAGGTCCTTCGTATAGGAGTGGATCAGGTAGTCGGGACGTTCCGCTGAATCCGTCCGCTGCAAGGGTTTGTCGAGGAAAGGCGTGGCCACCGTGGAATCGTGAATGACCGTCCATCCTCTTGCGTGTGATTCCTTGGCCATGGCAGGCACATCAAGTACGAAACCATGTGGATTGCACGGCGATTCGATATACACGAAAACCCGGGCACCGTCCGCAATCGCCTCCGCATGGGTGTTCTCCGCACGGGTGGCGGCTTCGACAAACCCTTCCCTGTCATACGCGTCGAACCATTCAATCCTGGCACCCAGGCGGCGTTCATCGCCGTAGTAGTCGTGCAGCAATTGCCAGGTGCCCCCATATACATTGCGGGAAACCAGCACGATGTCTCCCTGCCCGAGCAGATGACCAAGCAGCGTATCGATGGCCGCCATGCCTGAATTGAAGTTCCAGGCCAGATACTCAGAGGCAAGTGGTCCTGCCTCCAGATCCACGATGTGGTTGGCCAGCGATATGGAAGTCGGATTGAGGAGCCTGGAATAGATTTCGTGCAGGGCTTCCTTGCCATGAAAGGCATCGTCCACCCATTCCGTGCAGGCATAGATGTATGTAGCCGTCCGAACGATGACCGGATTGGCAGAGAAAAGGGCCGTTACGTTGTCGAAAACGGGATAGGGTCCCTTGGCCTGCATGGAATCGTCAGACAGGCCCAACTCCTGGTACGACTTGCGGAACGGATTCTGGAGCGTGTCCAGGATCTTGGCTACCTGGAAAGACAGGAATTTCTTGGCATTGAACCAGGCAATGCGGTCGGTCCGGTCCAGGCCTGCAATCGTGTCAGCCGTGACTTTCCACAACCGATCCATGTCAGCCTGGGCCTCATACAACGAATGACACGCTTCCTGCAGCGCCTGACCGTACGATGAGTCAGGGTCGACACCGAAATGTTCGAGCTGTTCCAGCGCCAGGCCATCCACGGAGTCGGCCTTCGATGTCTTCCTTCGCGGTGAAAGGATGCGGGCGGCGTTGAGGCGGTCAGTCTGGGCGATGTCCGACATGGCGATGTGACTCGGGGTGTTGGTTCTGCAGCGGAATGCCACAATATTGCATATTATGCGGGTATATATCCGTACAGCCGAATACTATTCTGTCCTATTCCCGCATGAAACGAGTAGATCGAATTGACGAACGCATAATCGAGCTCTATCAGAAGGATGCTCGGATGACGAACAAGGCGGTCGCAGCCGAACTCGGAATCGCGCCCTCTACAGCCCTCGAGCGAACAAGACGCTTGGAGGAAATCGGTGTATTCAGGGGCTTCCATGCGGACGTCGAACCAAAGCATCTGGGCATCCGGTTGCTGGCCATGATATCCGTACGGCTGAGCAAGCATGATCCCAAGGCGGTCTTCAGATTCACGAACCACGTTCTGAACCTCAAGGAAGTGCGTGACATCTACCATGTGGCTGGAGAAAACGACTTCCTCGTCCACGTGGCCGTCAAGGATTCCGAGCATCTGCGCCGGGTCGTTCTTGAAGGCATCACGGCCCAGATGGAGGTGGAGCACGTGGAGACCAACCTGATCTTTGACCACCACAGGGATCATGTACTGGAGTCGTGCTGGATCGAAGAACACTGACAGGAGTAGCGTACTCAGACCGACCTGATGCTGACATTATTCAGTCCGGGTCAAGAGCACTTCCTGCGTCATCATCCCCTGTCATCATGCACCCTCGATTGCTCCCGGCCCCGGGGTGGCTTTGGGCTCCCTCCTTGCTGTTGATCCTTGTTTCCTGCGCTTCTCCCGAACGCAGAAACAGTCAGGTGGAACAGGTCCGCATCGTTGATACCGACGATGGATACCGGCTCACGGTGGACGGTCGTGACTTTTTCGTGACGGGCATGAATTGGGATTATTTCCCAGTCGGTACGAACTATGCGTACAGCCTCTGGGATGAGTCAGACGACATCATTGAAGAGGCACTGGATCGGGAAATGACCCTCCTGCAGGAAATGGGTGTCAATGCCATCCGCCAGTATGTGGGTGTTCCGCCCCGATGGATTGCGTACATCCATGCGAAGTATGGCATCTACACGGTCATCAATCATCCTCTGGGCCGGTATGGCGTATCCGTCAACGGTCAATGGATGCCGAATACGGACTATTCAGACCCTGATGCCCGCGCGGTCATCATCGAGGAAGTCGTGGACATGGTGGAATCATTGAAGGACACACCGGGCGTCCTCATGTGGCTTCTTGGCAATGAAAACAACTACGGTTTGGTGTGGTCCTCTGCCGAAACGGAGAATCTCCCGGAAGAGGAACGGGATATTGCCCGCGCGACCCCACTCTACACGCTGTTCGGGGAAGCAGCAACGCGCATCAAGGAAATGGATCGATTCCGTCCCGTGGCCATGGCAAACGGGGATCTGGGATACCTGGACCTGATCGCGAACCATGCGCAGAGCATCGACATCTTCGGGACCAACTCCTACCGCGGCATGACTTTCACGGACCTTTTCGATCGGGTACGGGCTGAGTTCGATCGTCCTGTGTTCTTTACCGAATTCGGAGCGGACCGGTACAATGCGCTGGAGGAGCGGGAAGACGAACTCAACCAGGCACGATACCTGATTGCCAACTGGCGGGATATTTACCTCAATGCGGCCGGCATGGACGGTGCGGACAATGCCATCGGAGGTCTCACTTTCCAGTGGTCTGATGGATGGTGGAAATACGGCCAGGAGTCCAATCTGGACGTCCACGACACCAATGCATCATGGCACAATGGCGGATACTCCCACGACTATGTGGAAGGCCAGAACAACATGAATGAGGAGTGGTTCGGCGTGGTGGCCAAGGGACCGACCGACGAGAGGAATCAGTTCGCGTTGTACCCGCGCGCCGGCTACCATGTGCTGCAGCAGATCCACAGGAGGACGCCATACGGACAGGTAGTGAACCAGCAAGAGATGGAGGCATTCTTCTCCTCCATCGTGCTGGAACGCACGCAGGATTGAGTCCCCGTGCGTCTCCCCGACTACACGTCCAGGTCTTCGACCTCGTCCACGTTGTTCATGATGAACTCGAAGCGGGCTGAAGCATCCTTGCCCATCAACTGGGAGATGGTCTGTTCCGTGACAAGCCGCTCTGCATCAGGGATCGTTACCTGAAGCAGCCGTCGTTTCTCCGGGTCAAGCGTGGTGTCCTTGAGGGTCTGCGGCATCATCTCACCCAATCCCTTGAAGCGCTGCAGTTCGATCTTCGTGCTTTTGTTGCGCTTCAGGATTTCTGCGGTTATACGTTCCCGATCTTCGTCGTCGAGTGCCCAGTAGGTCTGCTTGGCCGCATCGATGCGGTAGAGCGGCGGCTGAGCGATGAACACGAATCCCTCTTCGATGAGCGGCTTCATGTACCGGTAGAGGAACGTCAGGAGCAGCGTGGAGATGTGATGGCCGTCCGAGTCGGCATCCATCAGGAGGATGACCTTGTGATAGCGCAGTTTACCCAGGTCCAATTGATCCCCAAGGCCACAACCCAACGCTTGAACCACATTGGACAACTCCTTGTTGTCCATGACTTTCTTGAGTGTCGCCTGCTCGGCATTGAGAACCTTTCCTCGCAACGGCAGGATGGCCTGTGTTCCGCGATCCCGGCCCTGCTTGGCTGATCCGCCTGCCGAGTCGCCCTCAACGATGAACAGTTCACTGTCCTCCGGCGTGGTCGAGGCGCAATCGGCCAGTTTGCCGGGCAGATTCAACCGATGACTGACGCTCGTTTTCCGTCGCACCTTCGTGGCCGCCGCACGACTGGCATGCCGCGCCTTGGCTGCCTGCACGACTCGCGTGGCGATGGCGTCTCCTGTGGAAGGATGGCGGTTCAGGAACTGCTCCAACTCCAGGCGGACGGCGCTTGAGACGATGCCCTTGATCTCCGGGTTGTTCAGTTTCTCCTTGGTCTGTCCCTGGAATTGCGGATCCACCATGAAGAGGTTCACGATGCCGACCACGCCTTCCCGGATATCCTCAGCGGATATCTCCAGCTTCTTGGGCAGCAGATCGTGCGTATCCATGTAGGAGCGTACGGCAGAACGGATGGCATTTTTCAGCCCCTGCTCGTGCGTTCCTCCATCGGGCGTCGGAATCCCGTTCACGTAGGAGTGCAGCGTTTCGCGAGGGGCTTCTGACCATTGCAGCGTGACTTCCACGCGGGCTCCGTCCTCCATGTCCTCCTGCCGGAGTACGAATGGATCGGGGTGAACGGGCCTGATCTTCGCCTCGGTCACCTTGTGGGCCAGAAACTCCTCGATACCTCCTTCATGATGGTACTCGTGTTTCTCTCCGGTAGCCTCGTTCTTGAATGCTATCCGGAGGGCACCATTCAGGTAGGTCTTGGTCTCCAGGTTTTCAGCAATGATGCCGGCATCGAAATCCACCGTCTCGAAGATGTCCGCATCCGGCCGGAAGAAGATGCTCGTGCCGGTTCCCCGGGACGAAGAGGATGTCTTCTTGAGTTTCGTGATCGGTTTTCCGCGCTCATATCGCTGCTCCCAGGTAGCACCGTCGCGTTTTACCGTGGCCACGAGTTCCTCTGAAAGAGCGTTCACGACAGAGGCACCCACCCCGTGCAGACCGCCAGAAGTAATGTAGTTGGTGCTGTCGAACTTGCCGCCCGCATGAAGCGTGGTCAGGATGACCTCAAGGGTGGGAATCTTCTTTGTCGGATGCTTGTCGACCGGTATTCCGCGGCCATTATCCGTAACGGTGATCGATCTGCCATCCCTGTGCAGGATGACGTCGATGTGGGAAGCATACCCGTTGGTCGCTTCATCAACGGCATTGTCGACAACTTCCCAGAGCAGATGATGCAGCCCGGGTTTGCCGGTACCCCCGATGTACATCCCGGGGCGTTTCCGGACCGGTTCAAGGCCTTCCAGGACCTGGATGTTTTCGCCGGTATACTTTGATCCGCTCAACGCTCTCTCCTCTCCTTAGTCGGACATGCCGTCCGTTATTTCCACGACGGGATACACGGCACGTTTGATGCCTCCCCTCTTGATGATCAATCGTCCCTTGTTGCCACGATTGGCAACAGGAAACTTGGTAGGTCGCACGACTTCCTCCCGGCCCCGGGTGGTTTCAACTTCAAGACCCTGTCGGGCAGCGGCCGAAAGCGTGAATCCGAGGATGGAATCACCCGCATTCAAGCGCATGGCGATGACGCCCTTTGCCGCGTTCTTCATGACCGGTACCTGGGCGACCGGGAAGATCAGGCAATTCCCTTCCTTCGATGCAAGACATACATTCTCGTTTCCTGATGCCGGCTCGACGCGAAGTACCTGCTCTCCTTTGCCGGTCTTCATGAACATCCGACCGCTGACTGTTGACGGGTCGCCGTAATTCTCCAGGGAAATACGCAGCACCTGGCCATCCGACGTGACACCGGTGGCGTATGGCCCTTCCAGTTCGGGTTCGCCGTCTTCGAACAGTTCCGGTTCGGCATCTTCCTTGGGCACCGGTTTCGGCAAAGCCCGCTTGTCCATGGATACAACGCCCACGATGCGTTCCCGATCTGAGAAATCGAAGAGTTTCTGGATGGGCGCACCGTGTCCGGTCGTAGCCATCAATGCTTCGGCACGCGTGGTGTATGCCTTGCCGAAGTTCGAGAAGAACACGACCGACTTGCGGGTCGTGGCTGGAAGGATCCAGGCCACGGAATCCCCGTCGCGCACGCGAATGCTTTCCACATCGCCGTAGGAACGCTGACGCTTGACCCAGCCATCCTCGGTTACAATGACGAAAACATCCTCTTCGACGATGTAATCCTCGGCTGAATACTCGATGTCCTCGTCAGGCCCTGCAATGGTCGTCCGACGGGATTCCGAATACTTGTCCCTGATGTCTTTGAGCTCAGTCCTGATGAGTTTCCAGCGAGCCTCCTCGTCTCCGAGAAGTGTACGCAACTGTGCCGCCATCGCTTCCTTCTCTTCCAACTCCTTGCGGATGGCGTCGATTTCCAGTTTGGACAGCTTGTACAGCTTGATTTCCAGGATGGCATCGGTCTGCACGTCGTCCAACTGGAACCTGTGCATGAGTCGGGACGCTGCATCTGCCTTGTTGTCCGAGGCTCGAATGATCCGGATGGCTTCATCGAGTGCATCGAAGATCTTCTCGAAGCCGCGCAGGATGTGGATCCGCTTCTCGAGCTGGGCCAGTTCATACTCCAGCCGTTTGACCACGACTTCCATCCGGAAGTCCAGGAAATGCCGGATGATGGTCGTCAGGTCGACCTTGGCTGGCGCCCCGATCTCCGGATTGTCCGTGGGCAGGAGGCAGGTCAGGTTGACGTGGAACCGTGTCTGCAATGACGTGTGCTTCAGGAGGAAGGCCATGGCAGCCTCGCTGTCGGCACCACGCTTGATTTCAAGCACGATCCTGACATCATCCGTCGATTCATCCCTCACGTCGACGAGCTGCGGCACTTTCCCCTTGATGATATTGTCGGCAATCTGCTCGATCAGGGCGCTTTTGGTCATCCCGTACGGAATCGAGGTGATGATGACACGGCTCTTGCCCTCATGTTCGTACTCGCCCCTCAACTCGATGGCACCCTCTCCCGCCGAGTAGATCTGAATCAGTTCTTCCTGTGTGTTCAGGACGCGGCCTCCGGTCGGAAAGTCGGGGCCGGTCACGAATTTCTCGACCAGCGTCTGGGTCCGGGCATTGGGCGAACCGATCATGTAGATCGACGCGTCAATGAGTTCGGTCAGGTTGTGAGGCGGAATATTCGTCGCCATCCCGACCGCGATTCCAGAGGCTCCATTCAGAAGCAGGTTGGGCACCCTCGCCGGCACGACCACTGGCTCGAACAGGGATCCGTCGAAGTTGGGACGGAATGCCACCGTTTCCTTCCGGATCTCGGCCAGGAGCTCCATGGCCAACGGGCGAAGCCTCGCTTCCGTGTACCGCATGGCAGCAGGCGAATCACCGTCCAGGGAGCCAAAGTTGCCGTGTCCTTCCACCAGGGGAGCGCGCAGGGAAAACACCTGGGCCATGCGCACCATGGCATCGTAGATGGCAGAATCCCCGTGGGGATGGTACTTCCCCATCACCTCGCCTACCACCGTCGCGCTTTTCTTGAAACGCGAGTCCGGATAGAGATGCAGGTTGGTGAACATCGCATACAAGATGCGACGCTGTACGGGCTTGAGGCCATCCCGGATATCGGGTAGCGCCCTGGAGGTAATAACGGACAACGCGTAGTTCAGATAACGAGAACGCGTTGTTTCGTGCAAAGGAATAACGTCTACGACAGGCATGAACCGGGACCAATAACGGACTTAATTAGCCATCTAGGCAATGTACGAAAGCAGGTAGCGATCTTCACCCGGCCCGACAGGCGTGGAAAACTATTTCTGTTGCCGGGTGGAGATGAATGATTCAGGCAGGACCAAACAGGGGGCTGGTGCGCCAGCCTGACCGGCCATCAGGCCTCATAGTGGATCATGTAGAAATCGCCGCGTGCCTCACGGTGCTGATCAAGCACTCCGGCGCGTGTCAGCGTAACCAGCAGATGGCCTGCCTCCTCCCTCTTCAGATCTGCAATCTGTGCGAACCCGTCGACCGTGACACGACCGTATTGCTCCAGATACCGCATCAGCAGCAGTTCTTTTTCCCCGAATTCGAAACGAACCCCGTCCCCTGAGTGCTCGGTACGCATCAAGGCAACCGACTCCGGGGAAGCTTCCACGCTCATGTCTTCGATGCGCACGTACGCAGGACCGGTGCCGTCTTCCACATTGGTGACAATGTAGTGGGGCTTACGGGGACTGTCTGGAACGGTAACCATGATGACATCCCGCTTGGCCGTGACCGGTACCCGCTCGGAGGTCCAGTGAACGGTCGGGCGACAGTTCATTCCGAGGGCCTGTTTCAGGGAAAACTCTTCTTCCTCGGAATCCCGGACACCCACGATCTTGCCATCGTCTCCAACGCCGATAAGGAGATGCCCTCCGCCGGAATTGGCAAAAGCAACGACTTCCTTTGCCAACCGCTCCGGCTCAGGTACCCGGCGCTTGAACTCCAAATGCCGACCCTCCCCGCGCGAGACGAGGTGCTTGATCTCTTCCAGTGTCATGTGGGACTCCCCGATTCACGATGCAGGATCTGATACGATCCATTCCTCCTGCTTGGCACTTCGCATCATCAACCGCCGAACCGCATCCTTCGGAGGAACGCCTTCGAACAGGATGCTGTGGACCGCTGCTGTGATCGGCATCTCCACGTCCAAGCGGCTGGCCAGTTCCATGACCGAAGAAGTGGTCCGGACCCCTTCAGCAACCATCGTCATTTCCTCCTGCACCTGCTCCAGCGATTTTCCCTGACCAATGGCATAACCAAGGTTGCGGTTTCGGCTCAACGTGCTCATGCAGGTCACCACCATGTCCCCGATGCCGGCCAGGCCGCCAAACGTGCCTTCATTGGCTCCCATGGCCACACCGAGTCGCTTTATCTCGGCAAGCCCACGTGTCAGGATGGCGGCTTTCGCGTTGTCTCCATACCCCACGCCATCCGAGATTCCTGCTGCGATGGCAAGGACATTCTTGACGGACCCGGCGATCTCCACGCCACGGAGGTCCGGGTTTGCGTAGACCCGCAGCGTGGGTGTCATGAAAATGTCCTGCACCTTTTCGGCCGTTGAAAGGTGGCTTGATGCAGAAACCACGGTTGTCGGACAATGCTGGGCCACCTCTTCCGCGTGACTCGGACCGTACAGGACCGCAATCTGGTCCGGGCGGGCCTCCTTGAAGACATCCTGAAGCACCTCGGAGGTTGTCATCAGGGTACCGTTCTCGATTCCCTTGGCCACCGAAACCAACAACACATCCTTATCGAAATGTCCCGTCAGCCTGCTGGCAACGCGACGTACACCCTGTGACGGGATGGCCATGAGCCACACATTGGTACCCTGGACAGCATCGTCCAGATCGTGAGTGATGTGCATGGCTTCCGGGATGACAGCATCGGGCAAGTAGGCCGGATTGTGCCGGGCGGTCCGCATCTGCTGTGCAGCCTCCTCCCTTCTTGCCCACAATCGCACGTGGTGTCCGGTTTCAGCCAGACTGATGGCCAATGCCGTTCCCCAACTGCCGGCTCCAATGACGGCAACGTTTTCCTTACGGCTCATTCTGCTAGTGGAGAACTGCAGGGCTTCCGGTGAATGGATGCCCGGATTGTTGATGATGGGGACCACAGCTGGTCGGCCAGGACTATCCTCAGATCTCGCCTCGGCCACGCATGCCGCGTGCGGCCCGGAAGGTCTGGATCCTGTTTTCCGTACCCGCCAGCAATCGTTGGATGTTGCTGCGGTGTGCAAGGAATATACCCGTGGCCAGTACCAAACTGAAAACGAACACCGAGGCGTCCAGGCCTTCGGCATGAAGCCAGTACTTTTTGATGGCAATGGCACTCGGATAGACAACGGTAGCCGTGAGCGAAGCCAGCGATACGTAGCGCGAAGAGATGAGGACCATGGCAAAAACGCCGAGTGTCAGGAGCATGACACCTGGAGTCAACGCGAGAAGGACACCAGCCGTGGTATTGACTCCCTTGCCGCCTTTGAAGCCTGCCCAGATGGGATACATGTGTCCAATGACGGCAGCCATTCCCGCCATCAGCCGGACGACCGATTCGACTTCCCAGAATCCGAAGCCCGAGGGCAGGGCGTCAATGCGGATGGTGGCAATCAACCCGGCGGCGAGGATGCCTTTGCCCAGATCAACCAGCGACGCAACAAGCCCCGCCTTCCAACCGAGCACCCGGAATGCGTTGGTCGCACCCGCATTTCCGCTGCCATGCTGTCTCAGATCGATGCCATAGGCCAGTTTGCCAACCCAGACACTTGCAGGGATGGACCCGACGAAGTAACTCAGGACAAGAATGACGGCCACCGAAAGCATGGCGGATCTCCGAATTTCTGAAACGCTCCGGAAAATACGGATACCTCAGGTGATCCGTAAACGTTCCGCTTGCGAAATGTCAGGAAACGGTCAACCAGCCACCACAGAGCCGATTACAAACGGCTGTGCCTCAGTGAATGCAGCCAGGGCAGAATCCACATCAGCGCTCGGGATGACGGCAATCAACCCGACTCCGAGGTTCAGCGCTGAGCGCATGTCATCTTCGGGGACGTTTCCGAGTTCCTGGATCAGTTTGAAAATGGCTGGTCGCTCCCAGGCTTCGTAGTCCACGTCTATGGCCAGACCTTCCGGCATCACGCGCTTTGCGTTCCCCGGAATGCCTCCTCCCGTCACATGGACCAGACCACGTACGTCGCAGACGGAACGCAGCAGCGTGATGGTGTCCAGATAGGATGTGTGGATGGCAAGGAGGCTTTCACCAACAGAGGTCCCGCCAAGTGCATCCGGTCTGTCATCGACACCGAAGTGTTCGAACAGCACGTGGCGCGCAAGGCTGTACCCATTGGTGTGGAGCCCCGTTGACGGGAATGCAAGAAGGACATCGCCTTCCTCAATCCGGCTTCCGTCAATGATATCCTTGCGGTCCACTACACCAACGATCGTTCCAGCCAGATCGTATTCCCCGTCGTCGTAGATGTCCGGCATCTCGGCGGTTTCTCCGCCGATGAGTGCACAGGCATTCTCCTGGCACGCCTTGGCAAAACCCTTGACCACCTGGAAGCCGGTCTCCTGATCCAGTTTGCCCGTGCTGAAATAGTCCAGGAAAAACAGGGGCGTGGCGCCGCACACGGCAATGTCATTCACACAGTGGTTCACCAGATCCTGCCCGACCGTGTCGTGACGATTCATCATGAACGCCACTTTCAATTTGGTGCCCACGCCGTCGACCGATGAGACCAGCACCGGATCTTCGTATGCGCGCCAATCGACCTTGAAGAAGGCACCGAAGGCACCAATGTCCGTCATGACACCGTCGGTGAAGGTCTTCCTCACCAGCGGCTTGATGCGATCGACCATTTCTTCGCCGGCTTTCACGTCCACTCCGGCATCTTTGTAGGTGGTCATGGCGATGGGCACGTCTGGTTGAAGGTTTCGATGATCCTTGGGCAGCACTCCAGTTGATTGAAGCGCCACACAGGAAAGTACCGCTTTACCATCATGCGGAATACAGAATAGAAGTGAAAACGGACGACCTTAGGATGGATCACCGGAATGCGAGTCTGCCAAACCAGCGCTGCCAGAAGATCTGCATGCGCGAGGCCGGGCTCAGCACCACAGGCGCTTCCCACATGGCCTCGCCTGATTGTTCAGCCAGTCGGGTCCATTCCAGACTCGAAAGCCACCAGGATTTGAACAGGCCCCGGCTGCCACGAGGCAGGTCACGGGCCAGGGGCAGCATGTCGGCGAGATGCTGTCGGATCCGGACACACTCCCTCCACACCAGCTTCCGTCTTCGAATGGGGTCAACTTCTTCGCGCAACGACACCTTCAATCCGTCCTGAGCAAGATGCAGCATGTCCAGGCGCATCATGAGGAAGAATGCGCCCAGTCCGGCATCGATGTGCGGATGGCGCCAATCACCCTGCATTCCGAGGTCGGACATCACCTCCCTCACCCAGGATCCCGGCAAACTCATCCAGATCTCGTATTCAAAGCGCTCTTCGGGAGGCCTGCAAGCCCATTCATACCAGGAACGGACCGTCTCCTGTCCAAGACGGGCAGGATGGACAGCACAAGGCAGGCGCGGCGTTCTTCCGCTCTGCATCGCTTCGAGCGCCTGCTCCCTGGCTCGCTGATTCCATTCGGACTCGGTCAACCACACAAAACAGGACAGCCATTTACGCCAGGCCGTCATGGGCTCCCTTTCCTGTCCGGGTGCGAGCGCAACCAGCCATGAAAACGGATCAGGTATGGTCAGTCGGGGTGGTGCCATCCGGTTCCTGTCGACGTCAGGCGGGGTCGGCATGATCCCGGTCCCATGAAGCAACCCATGGCGGAGGCTCCTTTTCGAGAAAAGAGCGGACACCGTTCTGGCAGTCCGTACTCTTTCGGGCCCTCGCGTTTGCAGAGGCTGCAAGATCCATCCCCTCTTCGAATGGTCTTCCATGCAGTTCGGAAAGGAGAGCCTTCGTACTGGCTATGGCTTGTGCGGACGTATTGCGGGCAATGGCCTCGGCGGTGTCCAGGACCGTCTGCTCCAGTTGCTCATCCGGTACGCTGCGCGTGATCAGCCCCATCTTCTCTGCTTCCTCCGCGTCAAACAGACGTCCGGTGAGCAAAACATCCCGCATGGCTGTTTCCGAAAGGCGGGCTTGAAGCAGAACGGAGACCAGGGCAGGGACAAATCCGATCCGGGTCTCGGTGAATCCGAACCTTGCACTCCGGGCAGCGATTGAAAGATCGCAGGCAGTGGCCAGCCCCGATCCGCCGGCAATGGCATGTCCATTGATCCACGCGATGATGACCTTCGAACTGTTTCGAATGGTAGTGAACAGCGTCCCCAACGCTTTGGAATCGGCCAGATTCTCCTGTTCCGACGCATCAGCCATCCGGGAGAGGGCGTCGAGATCCGCGCCCGCCGAGAACACCTTTCCGGCACCCGTAATCAGGATCACACGGGCGAAATCATCCTGCTCCAGGGACGAAATCACTCTGGTCAGTTCCAGCACAAGTGATTTGTTCAGAGCATTGCGCTTTTCGGGACGGTTCAATGTCAGTGTGATGATCCGTCCATCCCGGCTGTGTTCGATCGAAATCATGCAGAACTGTCAGAATTGATGATGTGGATTATCGCCCGCCGAGGCAATTCCGGAATGGATATTCAGGTGATCAAGGCGATTCCAAGAGAAAATTGCACCCTCGAAGTTCGGCGTCTTCCATCCGCCCGAGAACATCGAAGCCACCCTCTCTGGACACGGCCCGATCCTGTGTCAGGATGAAACTTACGGTGTGGACGTTGGCCAGATCCACGAAGGCTAGTATACCTTCTTCCCCCTCGGGACGCTCTGTGCTTATGTCTTCCGGATCCAGCACATGATGTCGCATCCACGGAGGTGTTCTGAAGAGACCGCTCGGATCCGTGTAGCACTGCGACATGAGTTCACACATGCCGTACTCTGATACTACCTGGTCCCGGGGAACGGAGAACCCCCTTGCCAACCGTTCGTGCAGTTCTGAACGCCCGATGGCCCGGCGATGGGTTTTCATCCCTCCTGTCTCGATGACAACGCTACCCTGTGGCAATGCCCAGGACCGCTCCTCCAGAAGATCCAGCAGTCCGAACGCCGCACCGAAGAGCAGCACGGGGGTGCCTGCTGCGCTATTGCACATGTCATCCAGTACAGAAACGTCGTCGAGGAAGAGTCGGGAGGCTGGACTGCCGCGTTTCTCGGCCAGGATGGACACCATGGCCACCAGCGAACTTTCCTCCGCATAGGCCGGCAAATGCCCCAGGACGGCAACCTTCCCAACGCCCCAGCCAAACCTTTCGGCAACTGCCCGGTCGTAGGCCGACAGGACGCTCCTTTCATAGATGCCCAGGTTACGCACCAGGTGACGGCTCCGCTTTTGCCCGCCCGTACCGGAACTGATGAATACCCTCTCCGCCTCTTCCGCAGGGAAACAGGCTACGGTTGCCAACTTGAACGCTTCCACAGGAAGGAAGCGGAAACCCTCGTAGCGGGAATAGACATCACATCGGGAGCGTTGGTAGCGCTCCACAATGGCAGCCGCTTGCTCGAAAGACGCCGACTCCGGAGATATGATCTTCGTGAAGCCTTCGAGCACACTGTGGATGTCTGAAAAAACCGGTTGCATACCTGTCAGCCAACGGGCACTGGTTCAGTTTTTCGACAGGCTACGCAAAATGGGATACGTCGCACCGGGCTCCACCCAGTCTTCCAGAAGTCCCCAGTTGACCATGCCATCATCGGAACGCGGTTCGAGCAGGTAAAAGACCAGCCTCGCCTGGTTCGCATCCGTCGGGACGACAAGGCTTCCCGCTGGAATCTCCGTGTCAGAAGACACCCAGTGCCCCCAGACGGTACGCTCGTTCACGCCCTGGAAAGCCCGTTCCGCTGCCCGGGTGGAATCGACAACAAATGATTCGACGTGCTGTTGTCCTGCCTCCTGGACTCGGGAGTATGCAATACCGTGCCTTCGAAGCAAATCGGAAACGTCGGCTGCTGCGTCGGAAAGGACGACATAGCGATCCGGAATGGTTGAGGATTCAATCGCACTGAAGGCACCGTATTCGGGCATCTCCTGGAAATACGTGGAATCCAGCCTGGAAAAGAACGGTGCACCTGAGTACGGGTTGATACGTTCCTCCACCGTACCCATACGGATGGCCGTGGATGCCGCATTCCGCAGCGACTCAAAGCGAAGACCCTGTTCGAGTCCCGGTTGGCTTCGAACCTCCGCTTCTGCAATGGCGTCCCTGATGGTACCCGCGTTCTGAATCGAATAATCCACGATCGCTTCCACGAAGTGCAGACTGGACAGAATGCGTTCCTCGAATGAAGCGTAGGCATAGGCCTCGCTCAGGATGGCCAGACGATTTCTGAGTCCGATGTAGTTGTTGTTGAATCGGGGTCGATGGTCGAATGTGTACCATCCCGCTTCCCCTCTTCTGAATGGAAGGTTTCCATACCAGTACGAATCCCAGCCTGTGCGCTCCTGCAGTTCCGAGCGAACAGCCGGCAACATCTCTTCCCTGAGCAGGGAGTCTATGGCGCCGTCGGTGTTCGGATTCAGCGGAGACGAGTACGTCAGGTGATAACCGTGCCGCGTTCCGTTGGTGGTGTGCAGATCGACCAGCACGTGCGGGTCGTACGCGTTCATGAGTCCGATGAGGGATTGGGCCTCTGGACTTCGTGCTTTCATGTGGTCCCGATTCAGGTCCAGTCCCTGTGCATTGGGACGCTGCCCCATGCCTCCGTACGGACCGTTCTGTCGTGGACGATTGTAGAGATTGACCCGCTCATTGCCATCGGCATTGTATATGGGCGCCATCATCAGTACGACGGAATCCGCCCAGGCCGCGTGTTCGCCAGAAGCCAGAGACCGGATCAGCATGAGAAGTGCTTCCTTGCCACATACTTCCCCGGCATGGATGTTGGCTTGAACGAAGATGCGCATCTTGTCTGAGCGCATGATGGATTCAGGTGTCGCATCAGGGACCTTTCCGAACACCACCAACGGCAGGCGACGTCCTTCCACCGAGTAGCCGAAATGACTGACATGCAGATCCGGATGCTGAGCTGCGGCGACGTCAATGAAGGCCATGACTTCATCGTATCGCGTCGTCTCATCGAAATGCGTTCGTTCTGCTGCGGTGAGGAGAAAGGACAGGTCAGCATTCTGGGCCACAACGGCCCTGGCTGCAAATCCACTCATCAAAAAGCATGCAAGCAGGAAGGTGATTCGGAGTCCGCGCATGGCCAGAAGTAGGTGATGGGATGAAACGGGCAGGACGGCCCTTTCATGGAAAAAGGGCCCTTCCTTCCGCAAAGTAGGGTCCGACCGGATAAAAACCGCCGTGTCCAAGGGATCAACCACCACGGAAGCGCGCCTTTCGCCCGGAATCATCCTGAATCATCAAGACCATCCAGAATTCATCGCTGCCGGGCACCCTAATCGATCAGTAAACGTATTATGTCAAGTCGTTCGATGAGCAAGCCGACCTGTCGACCTGCGGAAGCTGCCAGCAAGGAACGACACGATGCAATGAACTGGTCCGTGTAACGGGACGGTGTCCACAGCGCACTGAGGGCATCCAGACAACGCCTCCATGCCAACAGAACCTACTGATATCCGATTGACGCTTCAGCCCGAGTCCCGGGTGGAACTGATTGATGTTTCGGAACGCGTCAAGGAGAAGGACGAAGCCTTTTTCGAATCATACCGGAAAAGCGCGTACGCTTCGCATCACACCACTGCAGGCTTTTTCGAGCAGAGCTTCGCCCGACGTCTCAAACACGACCCGGAAGCCCTCGAGAAGTACGTAGGATCGTTCAAGAAACTGTTTCCTCCGGACGCAGATTACCGTCACGACCAGATGGAGCTGCGCGACGAATTGAGTGATGCGCAGAAACTGGTTGAGCCCAAGAATGCAGATTCCCATCTGACCTATATCGGGGCAGGCCTTGAGAATTGCGTGACGTATCTGAATGACCGCAAGGCCCCTGTGTACTTCGTGGATCTGGACGGTACCAACGGAGAGATGCGCCGTACCCGCAAGACGACCGTCATCGGATTCAATCACGAATCCATCGTCGAGGAACAGGTCCTGCGAATCCCGATGGGCTCCCATCCCATTGGATCCGTCAACCTGTGGGACCCGAAGGTGGGTGTTCTCGATCTGCTGGAAGAGCACATCGCAACGCTCGGTCTGGAGAAGGGTCGTATCAGCCTTTCCCTCTCACCCGATGAAAAGAATACCGGTCTGACGGTCAATGAATACGAGACGCTCCTGATGCGTCACGACCTGCCTGAGGTTCTGAAGAATCCCCTCCGTTTCATGGCCATGCGTGGCGTGAACATGCTTCGGGATCCTGGGGCCATCAAGGAAAAGGCAAAGGACTACATGAAATACGATCTGGTACACGTCGTGAACGAATTCATTGAGGCCACGGGTCTCAGTGAGACGAAGGTGGAACGCATCATCGACAAGTTCTTCCAGGTACCAGCCAACCGTTTCCTGCGCATGAAGCGCAAGGTGGATCTCATCGTCTCAGACGAAGGGTCCGGCAAAGGTCGCATTGTCAACGGTACCTATCAGAGCCCGATTCTGGTCCAGTGGAATCGCAAGGATGATCGCACCCGGACCCTGAACGTTACGTTCAGCCGCTTCGAATAAGGTCTTCCCGGTAGTTGCCGTCCGGTCAGATCAATGAATGGGACTGGACGCCGTCAACGGTGATGCAGGAGCCGGAGACCCAGGAAGCTCGTTTCGATGAAAGGAATGTGACCACGTCGGCTACTTCCTCTGCGGATCCGAAACGTCCCATCGGAATGTTGTCGGCAATGAACTGCTTCATGCCTTCGGGATCATCCTTGCACCGCCGGTCCCATGAGCCACCCTCGAATCGAATGGAGCCTGGTGCTACGGAGTTGACACGGATGCCGTGGGCACCCAATTCAATGGCCATGATCTTTGCGGCACTGATCAACGCTGACTTCGTTGTATTGTAGATCGAAAGCCCCGCTCCTCCTGCTTCCCGTCCGAAAATGGATGAGATGAACACGATGGATCCGGCCTCGGACTCCTTCATGGCCGGAATGACAGCGCGGGCCGTCCTGAGGTGGGATTTCAGGTTCAGCTCCAGAATATCCTCCCAGTCCTGATCCGTGGTGTCTTCGAACTGACCACGACGGTTTCCTCCAGCATTGGCCACCAAGATATCGATGCCGCCAAAGCGCTGCATGGCCTCATCAGCCAGCCGATTTCCTGATTCAGGATCGGTAACATCCAGGGCCAAACCGTGGATCTCCGTACCGTGCGCATCCAGGGACGCAATGGCCTTGTCCAGTCCCTCCTGGCCTCTGGCACACACCAACAAACGGCAACCTTCCTTGGCCAGTCCATGCGCGATGGCCAGGCCGATGCCCCGGCTTGCACCGCTGACGATGGCCACTTTTCCTTTGAGTCCGAGATCCATGTTGCTTTGGCAGAATATGTGATGACTGAGTGGGAATCGCCACCGAGTATAGCGATCTTTAGCGCTTGGAACGCGTACCCCCTCAGGAATTGACACGAACTCCGACAGGACCCCTGCAAAGCGGGGAAGCTTCGTCCCATCCGGTTCAAAAAGCCCCAAGTACTGTATCAGGAATGAGCATGTTGGCACCTTTCGATCATCTGCCCGATAACGCCGATTGCTGGCTGTATGCCGCCGATCGGGAGTTGACAACCCAAGAGGTTGGCTTCCTTGAGAACCTGTTTTCCTCGTTCGCGCAGGAATGGTCCTCCCACGGAAGAAGGGTTCAGGGAGCATGTGCCGTCATTGATCGCCGGGTCATGGTGGTCGCAGCACACATCGAGAACGGTGACATCAGCGGGTGCGGTATCGACAAGTCCCTGCACTTGCTGCAGGAGGCTGCCATGAGTCGGTCATTTTCATGGGCATCGGCGCTGAACATTGTCTTTGAAGATGCGGAAGGGCATCTTCAGATCGTACCCAGACTGCAGTTCAAGCAGTTGGCGCAGGAAGGACATGTACTGGCCGGAACGCGTGTGGTGGACCTTTCCATCCGGGATCTCGGGGCCTTGAGGGAGCACGGCCTGCTCAGACCCGCTGCATCGTCATGGCATGCCCGTCTCCTCCCCGTTGTCGAGGAAGAACAGGTTTCCTGACGAAGGGACCTGGAACGTGCCCCAGACCACCGTACCTGAAACGAGCCTGTCCCGATGAAACATGGTCGTGAAACAGGATTCAGCCTTCTCCTGAGCCGTGAGCTCGTAGTGGCCAATCTGTTCCTGGCCGTTGTACTTCTGTCCGGGACATTCGGCTATGCCGCCATCGAGGGTTGGTCCCTGATGGACAGTCTGTACATGACGTTCATCACGTTGACGACCATCGGATTCAGGGAAGTCCATGAGATGTCTGCCGGTGGACGGATCTTCACCATCATCATCGGCCTGACCGGCATCGGCAGTGTAGCATTCATTGCTACGCGGACCGCTCAGGTTCTCTTGAATACCCACACCTTCCGGAATAGGAAAATGATGCGCTCCATCAATGCCACCACGGACCACTATATCCTTGCCGGTTTCGGACGTATCGGACAACGCATTGCAAAGGACCTTCAGAGGAATGAAGTCCCCTTTGTCGTTATTGAAGCTCAGGATGCCAAGGAGGACGATCTGGAAAGTCTCGGCTACCTGCACCTGATAGGTGACGCCGAAACCGAGGAGGTCCTGGAGGCTGCCGGGATCAAACGTGCACGCGGTCTGATTCTGACCCTGCCGGAAGACCGCGCCAACGTATTCGCAACACTGGTGGCACGCGAAATCAATCCGGACCTGTTCATCATGGTCAGAACGGATACGAATGCCAATCGGCGCAAGCTCATCCGTGCAGGTGCGGACAAAGTCGTTGCCCCTTACGAAATCGGTGCTGATCGCATGGCGCAGGTCCTGCTTCGACCTTCCGTTGAGCGCTTCATGGAGCGGGTCATGCAATCCGATGCCCTGGCCTATTCCATGGATGAGGTCCTTGTCGAACAGGGATCCGAACTGGCAGGCAAGACACTTCAGGAAGCCAACTTCAGGCAGCGGTTTGATGCCATTGTCGTTGCAGTCATGGACGGCAAGACCAAGGGCATGACGTTCAATCCCGGCCCTTCTGCCGCCATCAACGATGGTGACACGCTTATCGTGATGGGCAGTACCGAAATGATTTCGAGACTCAGAACGGAAGGGTGCAGCGCAAAACGGACGGTCTGAGTCCGATTTTCCGGAACAAGGACGTAGGCACGATTATTGGTGTCCATTCAGGCAGCGGACATGCAATTGAATGAACGTCCCTGAACACCCCAGAAACCCAGAATTCCCTCGTCTCCATGCCGTATCGTCAGCGCGCAACTGCCTTCCAGGTGCGACATGTGATGGCTCTTGCCGTCCTGTTCCTGTTCCTCGTGCTTCCAGCCAGGGCCCAGTTCTACCTGAACCAGGGTGAGTTGGCAGAGATCATGCACGAGTGTACCAACGACCTCGAGCGCCTTCCCAATGTCAGGTACAGCTACAAGGTGCTGTACAATTCCCGGGACAACAACGTCCTGGCCCGGAATACCTTCTATAAGGTCATCGGCGATGGCGATGTGAACCTGGGCAGGAGTCGTTCCCTGCTTGTCGGGTTGCTGAACCGACGCTTGATGCATCAGGTACAGATCGGAGACACCCTGGTCGTTCCGGACAAGTGGGATCTCGACTTCTGCGCGTACTCCCCCTTTCCGCGTTTCTATGCCGGTGGCCTGTCGTTCGACAAGTTGTTCGTGATTGACAAGTCCATCCAGGCGTGGGCGGCATACGAGAGCGGACGTCTGGCACGATGGGGCATCGTGAACACCGGTGATGTCAACCACCGCACCCCCAACGGGCGTTTCAACTTCAACTGGAAGACTGAGTACCGCGTATCGTCCCACAGTCCTCCAGGTGAGCCCTGGGAGATGTACTGGGTATTCAACTTCGTTGAATCGCGGGGTATCCATATCCATCAGTACCCCATGCCCAGCGGCGGGCCGATGAGCCATGGATGCGTGCGTCTGGTGGATGAGGATGCGCAGTGGATCTACAACTGGGCCGACGGCTGGACGAAAGGCTCCAGTGGGTACCGATCCGGTTTCGGGACCATATCCAAGCCGGGCACAACCTTCCTGGTCATTGGAGAGGATCCTGTGGGTTCACCTGTCACCTTTTCGAAGGATGGACGGATGCCGGTACTCAATCTGGTTGAACTGCCAGCACACCCTTACGACATTCCGCCCGGTACGGACCAGCAGCGGTTCTTCGACCGGATCCGTGGCACTTCGCCCTGACAGGCGTCCGTCAGTCGATGATGTGGAAGAGGCGGCCGAGCCGCGGCAACATCGTGTCCTTGTCCCAGGAGAAGTACACGAGCAGGGCCTTGCCAACCACATGGTCCATGGGTACGAAGCCCCAGAAGCGGCTGTCCTCGGAATTGTCCCGGTTGTCTCCCATCACGAAGAAATAGTCCTGCGCGAAGGTGTATTCCGCGGCAGGCTGCCCATCAATGATGAATCCACCGTCGGGACTGCGATCCGTGGAATGCCCCTCGAATCGTGAGATGTATTTCTCGTAGATCTCCCAATTGGCATCGGTCAATGTGATGGTCATGCCCTCCGCAGGCACCGTCACCGGACCGTAATTGTCCGGTGTCCAATTGCGCCCCGGTGGATACATGGCGGCATCGTAGACGGAGTTCTGCGCTGCAATGGCGGGTGCCACACTCGAAACCCAGGGCCAATTGGCGATGATGTCGGCAGACTCCTCCGTTGCAATCAGGCGGACGACGGCCGGGTCAGCCGTCTGCACTACGTCCGTGATCCCCAGTTCTTCCAGCGCGGAGCGGTTGAGTTGGACACGCGGATCTGTTTTGGTGACGGACCAGTATTGCTGCATGCCCTCCATGAGAGGCACTGCAGCATCGTCCACCATCACTTGTTTGTCTTGCAGTGCAACCGTTTCACCGGGCAAACCGACGACACGTTTGATGTAGTGCATCCGCCGCTCGATGACATCCACGTTGTCTTCCGGCCAGTTGAATACGACGGCATCGCCGCGTTTGACCTCCGAGAACCCGGGGAAGCGAGTGAACGGAAATTCCAGTCCCGGCAGGTAGATCTGGGTGAACGGCACGCCGAGCGTCATCGGCGTACGTGTTCCGTAATGCAGTTTGGACACGAACAGGTAGTCCCCGACCAGGAGATTCTTCTCCATCGATGGCGTCGGGATGCGGAACAGGTCAAAGAAAAGGGTCCTGAGGATGACCATGACCACGACGGCAAACACCATCGCATCGACCCATTCCCGGAATTTCCCCTTCTGAGGGCCCGCAGCGGCGCCTTTCTCATGCCCGCTCTGCGTTTTGGATCTGTTGGCCTTGCGCCGCTTGCGTTCTTCTCGGCGTGCCTCTGCTCGGCTGTTTGCCACGGGTTCAGTTCGGTTCGTTGTCGTCAGCCTGCGGTTCTGAGTCCGGTGGTCGGATCGGAGCGGGCCTTCCGGTTGTCATGTCAGGGCGCACAATACGCGTGTCGAAAAAAGATGCTCCATCAAATCCCGTCAAATACCACGCACGCTGATCCACGTTGAAGTAGTAGTCCGTGAACCGTGTACGTTCGGCATCGGGGATGAGTTGCTCCAGGAAGTCCCTTTTGATGACGGGAAGCCGTGATCTGTATTTCTGATCTGCTGCCAGCACTACCCCGCGGTCCCAAGGGCCGTTTACGTCCAGCACGGCAACACGGATGCTGTCATTGAGGAGGAACCAGTATTCAAATTGGATGACCTGCTCTCGAAGGAGCGAATCCGGATCTGGGGACTCTACCAGGGTGACTGTTGGTGCTCCGAATACCGTCTGGAAACGGCTGCGTAGATCCGCGGTGCGCATCGTGTCGATCGGACTCAGCGAATTGCTGCCCGTGAAAGCCCATTGGGTCGCGTTGAAGGCTTCCTTGTGGGCTGCGGCGCGCAAGTGACTGATCTTTTCCCATCCGTCCACGGCAAAAAGCGGAAGTGGGTCCGGCAAGGAGGCCATGAGGCGTTCATGCTCCAGGTCTTCCAGCCATGCGCGCACGGTATCCCCTTCCAGGTACAACGTTTCCGGCCGACGGTAGGACAATCTGTAGGATGCGGGCGAAGCATCGCGCGAGGCCAGGAATGCCGTGCGCGCATGCAGATACCTTTTGAGGAGTTCGGATGAGGAAAGACGCTGGGCCTGCACGGTCGGGGCCAGCAGAACAGCCAGTAGGCATGCAACGAAAAGACGAACAGGAATGACGCGATTCATTCGATTCGGGTGATCAGCGTCCGTGCCCGTCATCACTCATCCATTGAGAGGACAGCCAGGAATGCCTCTTGAGGTACCTCCACGCTGCCCACCTGTTTCATGCGCTTCTTCCCTGCCTTCTGTTTCTCAAGCAGTTTGCGCTTCCTTGAGATATCGCCGCCATAACACTTGGCGGTGACGTCCTTACGCATGGCCTTTACGGTCTCACGGGAGATGATACGCGACCCGACGGCAGCCTGAAGGGCCACGTCGAACATCTGCCTGGGAATCAGCTCACGCAACTTCTTGACCAGTTTCCTGCCCATCTCGTAGGCCTTGTCCCGGTGGACGATGGTCGAGAGGGCATCGACCGCATCGCCGTTGATCATGACATCCAGCTTGACCAGATGGCTTTCGCGGTAGTCCATGTACTCATAGTCGAGCGATGCATATCCGCGACTGATGCTTTTGAGTTTGTCGTAGAAATCAAACACGATCTCGGCCAGCGGCAGTTGATACTCGAGCGCAACACGTTCGGTGTCGAGGTATTGTGTGTTGATGTAGACCCCGCGTCGATCCTGACAGAGCTGCATCAAGCCGCCGATGTACTCCGTGGGCGTAATGATTTCCGCCTTGACATATGGTTCGGAGATCGACTCGATCTTCCCGACATCAGGCATATTGGACGGGTTTTCGACCGTCAACTCCGCCTTGTCCGTTTTCAGGACACGGTACTTCACGTTGGGTACCGTCGTGATGATGTCCAGGTCGAACTCCCTGTCCAGCCTTTCCTGGACGATTTCCATGTGAAGGAGTCCTAGGAACCCGACACGGAATCCGAATCCAAGGGCGGCGGAGGTTTCGGGCTCGAACGTCAAAGCAGCATCGTTCAGCTGCAATTTCTCCAGTGATGTCCTCAAATCCTCGAAATCATCCGCATTCGTCGGATAAACCCCCGAGAAAACCATCGGCTTGGCTTCCCGGAAGCCAGCGATGGCATCAGAAGCAGGATTGGCACGGGTCGTGACCGTATCCCCCACCTGGGTTTCCTTTACATCCTTGATGGAGCCGATGATGTATCCCACTTCGCCGGCGGACAGTTTGTTGACCGGCTGCATGGACATGCGAAGGAAACCGATCTCTTCCGCATCCGCTTCGGCACCCGTAGCCATGAATCGAATTCCCTCGCGCTTGGTGAGCGAACCCTCAAATACCCGGGCATACACAATGGAGCCGCGGTACGTATCGAACACCGAATCGAAAATGAGCGCCTTCAGTGGTGCTTCCGGATCTCCCTTCGGCGCTGGAACCCGTTCAATGATCTTTTCAAGCAGTTCATGAACCCCCACGCCCGTCTTGGCACTGATGCGCAAGACGTCTTCTGCCGGCTCGCCGATCAGATTCTCGATGGATTGCGCCACGGCATCCGGGTTGGCGCCTGGCAGATCCACCTTGTTGAGCACCGGAATGATCTCAAGGTCCTGCTCCATGGCGAGCAGGAGATTCGAAATGGTCTGAGCCTCAATGCCTTGGGCAGCGTCGACCACGAGAATGGCTCCCTCGCAGGCTTCCAGAGCTCGGGAGACCTCATACGTAAAGTCTACGTGGCCGGGCGTGTCGATCAGATTGAGCACATAGGCCTCCCCATCGTCCGCCTTGTAGTCCATACGGATGGCGTGACTCTTGATTGTAATACCCCGCTCGCGTTCAAGATCCATGGAATCCAGGACCTGTTCCTGCAACTGGCGCTTCGAGAGCGTACCCGTCAGCTCAAGCAACCGGTCTGCAAGTGTGCTCTTGCCATGGTCGATGTGCGCAATAATGCAGAAGTTGCGGATGCGGCGCTGTTCGATGGCCATGCAGGTCGGTCCGGTAATGTCGGTTGGGGTTCAGGGAGCGTCTGTAATTGCCTGTTGCTTGGGCGGTTCCAACTGCCCAACGCACAAGAGACCAATCAATGCATATTTTGCACAGGCCCGGGGCCTTGCTTCGTCAGAGTTTTGCCGGGTGCGCGAACACATTGGCAGTCCTCTTGTAGGAGTGACCTCAGGTGATACTTCAAGCCCGGTACAGGATAATCGCCCATATTTTTTTGTCTTTTTTTGGGCACCAAGGACCATCAGCGCTTCAATACGCTACCCTAATCGCAAGAACAGCAGTGAGTTACAGATTGTCATTAAACATGTTTGTCATGTACAGGCGTTTTTTGGGTAGTGTGGCTGCCGACCGTGTAATAGGAGTGACTGAGGCATAGTCGACATGCGATCCATTCCGGATGAGCAATTTCGCAGCTGGAGTCACGGTCTTTTACGTTCTGACGAAGGTTCCTATGCGTCGCTGTTTGATGCGAGCTACGACGCTCTCTTCAGGTATGCGTTATACATAACGCATGACAAGGCGGCAGCAGCGGATATCCTTCAAGACGTGTACCTGAAACTCTGGCAGGTTCGCGAAACCATCGATCCTGATCGTTCCCTGAGAGCGTTGATGTATCAGATGGTTCGCAACTATGCCCTCAATCACGAACGACAGAGAAAGCGGCATGCCGCCGAGGCCATCGAAGATGACCATCCCTCTGTCAGCTTTGACACAGTGAACGACGATGAGTTGGACGCCGCGATGCTCAAGGAGCATCTCGAACGGTGGATCAGCGAAATGCCGCAGCGGAGACGCGAAGCATTCATGCTGAGCCGGTTTGAAGGCCTCAGCCACGAGGAGATAGCTTCCTTGATGGATCTGGCGCCGAAAACGGTCAACAACCACATCGTGCTTGCACTCCAGCACATTCGAAAGAAGCTGGATGCATTCAGGGACAACGAATTCTTCGTGGACTGAGGCATGCCTCTATCTGCGGGTCTACCCCCTTTGAAAACTGAATCGACATATCATCTGACGGACAATGCCCTCGAGGGCCTGGATGAAGCGCAAAAGCGCTCCGTTCGGGAAACGTGGGATCTCTGTGGCCGGGTCATCCCTGTCGCAACGTCCGATTCGAAGGCTGAGCTGCGGGCCCGGCTGATGATGCAGATTCAGCCGGTACATCAGACCAGCCCCTCTCCTGCGGACAGACCTGCACTCCGTCTCATCCGCAGCGCAGATGTTTTCCGTTCAGCAGCCTACCGGGCCGTGTCTATTGCCGCGGCAGTCGTCATTGCGGTGGCCATCATTTTCTCGCCTGACGGTACGCACTACCGCGTCACCCCGGGATCCGGGGCACAGGAAGTCACTCTCCAGGACGGATCATCCGTCTTGCTGGCCGCGGGATCCCGACTCACCACGAGTGGATCGTTCGGCGATACGGACAGGAACGTAATCCTGCACGGCGAAGCCTTTTTCAACGTCACCGAAGGCACGATGCCTTTCACGGTTCAAACCGTTGACGCGCAGACTACGGTTCTCGGAACCAGTTTCAATGTGCGCTCCTGGCCCGGAAGCCTTTCGGATATGACTCAGGTCATTGTTGAGACAGGCCGGGTTGCTGTGGCAGTCAACGAACTCGAAACCATTGTTGAACCGGGGCAGGCCCTTACTGCATCTTCTGACATCCTGACTCCGGTTGTTACGAACCCGCAGTCCCGCCTCGCCTGGCGCAATGGTGGCTTCTCGTATGACAATGAGTTGATTGGCACGATCATCGACGATGTTGAACGTCGTTTTGATGTCCGCATCAAGGCGCCTGCTTCGATTCGTCTTCGTCCCGTCACCATCCACCGGAACGAAGTGACCGATGCTTCCGAGTTCATCGGTGACATCGCTGCCACGATCAGCGTTCGCTTCCGCACCACGGCCAACGGATTCGAGATGTATCTCGACTGATTCCGTTCTTCCTTTCTGAACAGCAAGCCGACCGGGCAACCGAGTCGGCTTTTTTTGTCTGGAACCAGTACCTGGGACCCGCTTAGGACAGCGTGGAGCACCCTTTCCCGGCTGATTTGCTATATTTACAGCCACAAACGGCGACGTTCACGTCGATAATTCCCGGCTACCTTTCTTCGGATCTCCTAGATTGCCAACGTCCAGACGCAGCAACCGCCAGTGCAGGGTGACCGTTGCTACCCGTTGGGCCGCTTTTGCAGTGGTCGCAGTCTTGCTGTCTCCGGTCGGAACGCCAGCTTCGGCGCAGGAGCAAACATCAGAAAGGACGGAAGAGAATCTCTACACGATGGCCTGGCGAGGCGTTGTTCTGGATGACGCCCTACGACAGTTCAGGGAGGCGACCCGACTCGACATTTCATGGGATCCGCTCCTGACCGAAGGCAAACGGGCATTCTGCGTAGCCGAGCGACTTTCCGCTGAAGGCGTTCTTACCTGCCTCCTTGGCGGCACAGGACTCGATTTCATACGCCGATCCAACGGTCTGTATGTGCTGGAAATTGCCACGGAAGGGCCTGCGCTTTATGGCAACCTGCGCGGCATCGTGCTGGACGGAGAGACTGCCCAACCCCTCTCCTACGCGCACATCCTCATTTCTGATGTCAATCGAGCCAGCATAGCCAATCTGGATGGACTGTTCATTTTCCCGCGACTCCTGGCGGGTGATTATCGGATCCGCGTCAGCCACCTGGGCTACGAAACTTCCGAACAGACCATCACGATTGCAGCGGGTACCAGTGAAAGCATAGAAGTCGTGCTCGACACGGGTCAGCCCATCCTGATTTCACAGGTCATCGTGGATGGAATCGGCATGATGCCATCCTCCACCCTTCTGGGCGCCCCACAGGCTTCCCAGGAAGAGGTAACAGGTGAGTTGTCAGCGGGTACATCGGGACTGATTCGCAGTCTGGACGCGTTGCCGGGCGTGCGTGTGAACGACGCCACGGCCGACATCCACATCCAGGGCGGTGAGGCGGGAGAGCATCAGTTCCGCCTCGATGGGGCTCCAGTATTCCTGCCGTTGAACGTGGCCTCTTTTATCGGCCCTTTCAGTCCTTTCGCTCTGGGCAAGATCACAGTCAACAAGGCCGGATTCGGCGCACCGCTGGGCTCCCAGATTTCCGGGGTGATTGCCGCAGAACACGATCTGCGCGCCCCGTCGGGCAGAGTCAGCAGTGCAGGGAGCAACAGCCAGTTTACCGTGCAAGTCGACCCGCTTTCAACCAATGCAAGGCATACGGGCTACTGGTTGCGCCCTTCTGGCACCAAAGTGACAACCCTCGGGGCCGCCCGCATCGGTACCTGGAGCCTGATGGCGCCACCATCGCTCGCCAGCCTGATGGACGACTGGAACGTCATCGACACGTTTCTGCTTTCAGCCTTCGCCGAGCAGAACACTCCGTTTGCCAACCTGCCCTCCTCCGGGGATCCAGCCATCCAATTTGCTGACATCCACGCGGCAACCAAGATCCAGTCCGGCTTGCGGACCGTGACGGCATCGTCCTATTGGGGACATTCAAGTCTCGGCAACAACCTGGCCGATGTCGACCTGCTGGGTGATGGCGGTACGGGAGTGGTCCGGAATACGTTCAAGGATATCTATTCCTGGCAGAATGGCATGTCCCAGATCCGGATTTCGAATGTCCGTTCGGCGCGGATACTGACCGCATTCTCCGCGAGAGGATCGTTTTATCGCCTTACGCATGATTTCGATGCTTCGGACAGCGAATCCGCGCAGAACACGGAAGACGATGGTAACCGTGTGTACGAATTGGGTCTGGGGAGCGATCTGAACTACTTCCCGGGTGGACGGCACGAATTCGAATTGGGTGCTGAATGGATACTGACCGGCAGTCGATTCACGGTGGCCGGTACCCAGCAATTTCCCCTGATGCATACTTCTTCCGGTTGGCGTCTGACGTCCTTCATTCAGGACCGGGTGCGGTTGGGCGCACACGCTGTACTGGAAGGTGGATCGCGGTTCACCTGGCTTCAGGCCAACAGGACCCTGTATGCCGAGCCCCGACTCTCGGCACGGTTTGACTGGCTGAATACGCCTGTTGGTGGCTTTTCGCTGTATCTCGGCACCGGGTTGTACCGGCAATTCGTGTCGCAATTCGATATCAGCAGCAGGAGTCCCAGGACCTTTGTCTCATCCACCCGCTTCTGGATGGGCAATGATCACAGCGTGACACCACCGAAAGCCGCTCATTTTGCTGCAGAGATGCTCATTCTGCCAAATCCGGACTGGACGATCACACTCGAATCATTCTACAAGCGACAGTACCACATCCTGTCGGTAGACTATTCAGCGGCTACGGCATCGCAATCCTCCTTGAACCAGGATGCCTTCCTCAATACGACCCGAGGGTATTCCTACGGCCTCTCGGGAGGCGTGAAGCGCCGCATCGGACCAGGAAACGTCAAGGTCCGATTCGACCACACACGGTCCATGCGTCGCATCAGGAACCTCTTTGATGATCGGATGCTGTCCGTACCGTGGAATGAACCTCTCAGACTCGAAGTATCAGCCGATGTGGCACCCTGGCGCCGTCTGGTGATTCTTGGACGCTGGCGGAGCATCTGGGGACGTGAATGGGGATATCGCAAATCGTATTACGATTTCCTGAGTGCCCACCTGAATGACGTGACTTCCCTGCTGGACCAGATGCGGGAGAATGGCGTGTCAGCCGATGCCATTCGACGGGTGGAGCGACAAATATCCAACTACGATCTGACCGATCCTTCAGCACACACCCTGGCGCCCATTCATCAATTGGATGTCAGTGCAGCGTATTCTTTCCGTCTGGGAGACTATTCCCTTCAGCTGCGTACGGACATCGTCAATGTGCTGGATCGCAGCAACACCGCGGAATGGCGTTTCCAGATGGACGAAGAAACCTACTTTGGCGGCGGTGAACTACCGTCCTCGGGGCTTCTCGAGCGCTCACGCCGGCTCCTGCTTCCCCGCGTCATCTCCGTCGCTGCCCGCCTGACCTGGTAGGGCCTGCTCCTCTTCCAAGGCCTCCGTGACAACCCGGGTCTCTGCATTACCCGACTCCTGAGTCGATTCACCAGTCAGTTTCTTTTCAGCCAGGTCGTGGAATCCGCGCTGAAAGAAAAGAATGCCGACCACACCGAGCACGATGGCCATGTCTGCGACATTCCAGATCGGAAAAAGGGCCATGTACTTGCCGCCGAAGAATGGGACGCCTTCCGGGACAATCCCACGCCAGACATTGACATGGATGAAGTCCACCACCTTGCCGAGGAACAGCGGCTCGTCATAGAGGATCATCCCGTAAAAGACCCGGTCAATGATATTTCCCAGTGCGCCTCCCAACACCATGCTCAAGCTGACGCGATAGGGTGCATACATCCCACCTACCTTGAACAGGTACAGGACGATCAGCACGGTGGCAACCAGTGACAGGATGGTGATGAGCGCCGGAGGACCGAATTGAAGCCCGAAGGCCATCCCGGGGTTTTCCGTGAACGTGAAGCGCAGCCAATCCCCCAGGAGGGCAATGGATTGCCCTTTGTACATCGTTTTGAGGACGATGACCTTCGACATCTGATCCACGATGATGATCATCAGGATGATCATTGCGGACCTGGATACCCAGGGACTGGTCGTTTTCTGCTCCATGAACGTCTGGGACATGCGCCGTTGGAACGGCTTCATCACGCCGGCGGCAAGTGGTATTCAAGCGCCGGATTCAAAGGGTGTTGCAGCGCCGGTAGATACCGCGGGCTGGCAGGAGACCTCAGTACCAACCCAAAACAGGTGGACTACTTCTTCTGGGCCAGTTTGGCTTCGATGGAAATCTCGGTGTGGGGAACGGCTTCCAGCCGCTCCTTCGAGATCGGATTTCCCGTGACTTTGCAGATTCCGTAGGTCTTGCTCTCGATGCGGTCAAGCGCCCGGTCGAGGTACCCGATGTATTTCTGCTCACGGGCAATCATCAGGTAGAGTTTCTCCCGCTCCATGGCGTCCGTACCGGCGTCGGCCATGTGAAAGCTGTACGCGGTGTCATTCTCAGCCTGTTCGCGCGCGTCGGCAAGCTGGGCGCGCATGCGCTCCACGTCTTCCGTGGCCTTCTCCCGTTTGGCGAGGATCAGACCCTTGAAATGGTCAAGCTCGGCATCCTTGAAGGGCGAGACAGGGGCTTGCGCCTCGGAGGTTGATTTCTTTTTGTCTGCCATAATATCTCACTGTTTAGCGGTGCAGCCTCAGCCGGACGGTGCCAGCCGAACACTGATCGTCAGCTTCTCTGAATTGATGTCGAACTCCGAGGTCAGGTCGCCTGCCGGATTTTCGGACGGTTCCAACTCCAGACACAGGGTCTCGTTCCGGATCCATTGCCCATGCTCGGTCAAGGTTTCCGCGATGGATTCCGATCCGTTCCACGAAACGGCAATACGGTCGGTTACGTCGTAATCGACCTCTTTTCGCATGTTCTGGATGCGGTTGATGATCTCCCTGGCCATCCCCTCCATGCGGAGAGAGTCGTTGAGCTCGGTATCAAGGGCAACGGTCGTACGTCCCTCCTGACCAACCAGCCATCCCTCGATCCCTTCGCTGACGACTTCAATGTCATCGCCGGAAAGCACGACGGATTCGCCGTTCAGGTCCAGGGTGATCTGTCCGGTTTCCACATATGTGTCGATCTGATCGTCTGACAGATCGCGGATGGCTGCATTGGCAGCCTTCATCATCTTGCCAAGCCGCTTTCCAAGGGCCTTGAAATTCGGTTTGGCCTGTCGGGATACGACGGAAGATGAACCGTGGACGTATTCGATCACCTTGACGTTGGTCTCGTCTCGAACAATGTCTGCAACGCCTTCTATGACATCTTCTTCCACCCCTGGTCCTGTGACGACCATGATACGGGGCAGAGGCTGCCGCACATTGATCGAGGCTGTATTGCGGAGTCCCAGTACGATGGATGAGATCGTTCGGGCCAGGTACATCCGGTGCTCGAGTGCTTCATCGAAGGCTTCGGATGTCTCGTCCGCGGACGGGAACGATGTCAGGTGGACGGATTCCTCGCCATGCGCCCCCATGACACCATTGATGGCGCTGTAAAGCCACTCGGCGTAGAACGGCGAAATGGGTGCCATCAGGCGACTGATGGCCAACAGGCACTCGGATACGGTGTGGTATGCGGCTGCTTTGCTGGACGCCCCTACGTCACCGCCCTTGGCACTCCAGAAGCGACGTCGGTTGCGGCGGATGTACCAGTTGGAAAGTTCATCCACGAACTGCTCCACGGCCCGAGCGGCCTTCGTCGGATTGTACTCGTCCAGTGCCGAGGAAACGGCAACGGTCGTGGAATGCAGTCTGGACAGGATCCAGCGGTCCATTTCCGGCCGGTCTGCAACCGGAATGGCACCAGACCCATCAAAGCCATCCACGTTGGCGTACGTGGAAAAGAAGGAATACACGTTGGAGAGCGTATTGAAAAACTTGCGCTGGGTCTCCACGATGCCACGTTCGGAGAACTTCAGGTTCTCCCACGGTGGCGTGTTGCTCATCATATACCAACGGATGACGTCCACGCCATGCTCCTCGATGAGAGCGAACGGATCGACAGCGTTGCCCTTGCTCTTGGACATCTTCTCGCCCTTCTCGTCGAGGACCAGTCCGTTGACCACCACATTGCGGTAGGCCACATCGTCCATGACGAGCGCTGCAATGGCATGCAACGTGTAGAACCATCCACGCGTCTGATCCACACCTTCCGCGATGAAGTCACCCGGGAAATTGCGCTCGAAGATCTCCTTGTTCTCGAACGGGTAGTGCCATTGAGCAAACGGCATGGCGCCCGAATCGAACCAGACGTCGATCAGGTCCTCAACCCGTCGCATGGTTCCCCCGTCGGGAGCCGGCCACGTCAATTCGTCCACGAAGGGGCGATGCAGATCCACATCGGCATCGTCTTCGGGAAGTTGGCCCGGACACTTCTCTCTCAGTTCAGCAATGGAGCCGATGACCTCGATATACTCTGAATCCGGAGCATCGGACTGCCAGATGGGCAGCGGAGTCCCCCAGTAGCGGCGACGGCTCAGAGCCCAGTCCACATTGTTCTTCAGCCAGTCACCGAATCGACCGGTACCGATCCCCTGGGGTTGCCAGTTGATGCTGTCATTGAGCTCCATCAGACGGTCCTTGATGGCCGTCGTCCGGATGAACCAGCTCTCCACCGGGTAGCTCATGAGCGGCGTACCCTTCCTCCAGTCGTGCGGGTAGTTGTGGAGATAGGTTTCGTGGCGATACATCAAGCCCCGGTCACGCAGGTCACGCGAGACCACCTTGTCTGCGTCTTTGAACCACAGACCGGAAACCAGACCGAATCCTTCCCGGAAATGCCCATCAGGCTGAACCGCATTCAGCATGGGAATGCCTTCCTTGAGGCCCGTTTCGTAGTCCTCGGCGCCGAATGCAGGTGCCGTGTGGACCAGCCCCGTTCCATCCTCGGTGGAGACGTAGTCTGCAGCTACGATCTGCCACGCATTCTCCGTTCCCTCCTCACCGGCAAAGAAGTCGTAGAGAGGCTCGTATCGCTTGCCCAACAACGCCTCGCCCTTGAACTCGTCGAGGATCGCGTATTCTTCCTTGATGACTCCCAGGCGGGCCTTGGCGAGAACCATCTCATGCTCTCCGATATCCTCGGTCGTCAGGCGGATGCGAACGTAATCGATCTTCCTGCCAACGGCGATGGCCGCGTTGGAAACCGTAGTCCAGGGCGTTGTTGTCCAGGCCAGGTAGTACAGATCATCCCGCTCCGCGCTGCGGAATCGGGTGTAAATGCTCGGATCCTGGACTTCCTTGTAACCCAGGCTCACCTCATGCGAGGAAAGCACCGTTCCTGATCCGGGGCTGTACCACTGGATCTTGAATCCCTGATAGAGATAGCCCTTGCGGTGCATCTCCTTGAGAAGCCACCAGACGCTTTCAATGTAGCTGGATTTGAAGGTGATATACGGGTCGTCAAGGTCAACCCAGTAGCCCATGCGGGTCGTCAGTTCGTCCCAGAGGCCTTTGTACCTCAGGACACTCTCGCGACAGGCTGCATTGTACTTCGCAATCCCGTATTCCTCGACCTGGTGCCGTCCTTCCAGGCCCAGTTCCTTTTCCACTTCGATCTCGACCGGCAATCCGTGCGTATCCCAGCCGGCCTTCCTGTCGACATGGAAACCCTGCATCGTCTTGTATCGACAGAAGATGTCCTTGATGGTCCGGGCCATCACGTGATGGATACCCGGTTTGCCATTGGCCGTCGGGGGTCCTTCATAGAACGTGAAGGACGGTGCACCATCCCGCTGGGAGATGCTTTTTTCGAAGATCTCCTTCTCTTGCCAGAACGACAGGACGTCCTTTTCAAGACGGTCGGCGGCTACGTCTCTCGACTCCGGAAACGCCATGGGAATGCGGGCAAATGGTGATGGATCCAGTGCTGATGGGTACTCGGACCAATGCAGTCCGGGAAGCAAGGAATATAGCGATCAATGCCCCGTTGAGCCTGCCTGCGAATCGCTCGGGATTGATATTAGGGGATTCCTCAAATACGTCGGGAGCGGTGGGCACCAACGGGTCACACCATTGCCCGATCAACCCTGCAGCCGTGGCACGATGCGCTGGATGAGGCGTCCGAGGGGATCGCTCGCACGGGCAGCGGCTGCCAGTACGTCCTCGATGCTGATGGGCGCCAGGTTGTCCGGATCACATTCATCGGTTATGACGGAGAATGCCATCACCCCGATCCCCATGTGACGGGCGACCAGGACCTCTGGCACGGTACTCATGCCCACCACATCGGCACCCATTCGGCCAAGCATGCGATACTCGGCGCGTGTTTCGAGATTGGGGCCGACGACAGACACGTAGACGCCTTCGTGGATGGTGATGCCCTCGTCCGAAGCCGCTTCCCTGGCCATGTGGCGAAGCGCCTTGTCATACGGATCGCTCATGTCCGGGAAACGGGGTCCCCAGTTGTCATGATTCGGACCTTCCAGTGGATTCGAGCCCATCAGGTTGATGTGGTCCTCAATGAGCATGATGTCCCCGGCTGCAAACGACGGATTCATGCCGCCACAGGCATTCGAAATGATCAGGTTCTTGATCCCCAACACACCCAGCACCCGGATCGGGAACGTCACCTCGCGGGCAGAATATCCTTCGTACAGGTGGGCCCTCCCGTTCAGGGCCAGTACGGAAGCACCTGCAAGCGTACCCTTGATGATGTTTCCCTGATGGGACTTCACGGTCAACTCGGGAAAACCGGGAATGGAGGTGTACTCCACCTGGTCCTCAACCATGATGGAAGAGGCCAGCGCATCCAGGCCGGTCCCCAAAATGATGGCGGTCTCCGGAATGGACCCGAACCGCTCACGCAGCAGGGACGCCGCCGTGTTTACGGCGTCAACGTACTGTTCAATGGGTTGCAAGAGCGCGCCTCCTAGTCTTCTTCTGCGTCCTGTTCCTCGTCGAGGCCCTTCAGGATTTCGTGGATCTTGCGGATTTCGTCATCGGCACCATCATCAGGGAGTGCTTCCAGGTCGGACGCTGCCGAATCCATTTCACCACTGTCGGAAGCAGAATCGAAGACGGGCGTCACGCGCCAGCCGGGAGCGTTTCCCTGCTCCTCATCTTCGTCGGAACCCTCCTCATGACTCGAGGCCAACGAAACTCCGTCCTGGTCTTCTTCCAGAAAGTCGTCTTCCTCCCAATCGTCCTCATCGTCCCACTCATCCTCGTCATCGTACGCCGCTTCGGCCTCCGATTCATCAGCGTCGTCATCCTCCCAGTCATCTTCGGACGTTTCGTCATCGACGTAGTCAGATGATTCTGCGGAATATGCCTCCCGATCCTCCGCATGGGCCGGAGCGTCTGATGTGACATCGCCCTCATGCTCCATGTCGTCCTGGTCCGACGTGTCGGCTGAGCCTCCAATCGGAGCAGCCATCGGAGTGGCGCCCTCTGCCTCACCTTGTTCAGGGTTGCCGGCACTCTCGTCCCGGTACATCTCGATCTCTCGCCGACCTGCCGGCTGTTGCAGCGTCCGCTCTCCCGTATCTGCCTCGAAGTGGCGCAGCATCTCCATTTCGGACACCAGGAATGCCCTCAACTTGGCCACGATTTCCTGCTGACGGACAGCATACCGCGCCGTTTCCCGCTTGATTTCCAGGCGATTGGCGTCGGCCTCCTTCTGGAGATGAACGATCCTGTTTTCAGCGTCCTCAAGCAGAGTGGTCGCCTTTTTCTCCGCACTTTCGATGGTCTGCCGTGCACTTGAGCGGGCCGTCTGCAGCGCTTCTTCCAGCGCTTCTTCCACCTTCATGTAGTGCTCGAGCTTCATCTGCTGCTCTTCGATCTTCTCCTGGCTGCGCCGAAGATCGTCCACCATTTCCTGCCAACCGGTCGCTATGACCTGCAGGAAAGAATCCACCTCATCCGGATCATAGCCTCGGAAGGTCCGGGCAAACTCCTGTTTTCTGATATCCAGGGCGGTGATTTTCATGGGCCTTCCGCTGCTTCGGTAGTTGGAAGAATGACGACGGGGTGTTCGGGGTCAGCAAGATACCAAAATCCCGAATCCTCCATGATACGCTATCGCGTGCCGAATATGGCACTGCCGATGCGAACGTGCGTCGCTCCTTCTTCAATGGCAACCTCGAAGTCGCCACTCATTCCCATGGACAGTATCGGAGCGTCGCCTGCCAAGCGGTCAGCAATGGATCGGGACAGATTGCGCAAACGCGCCATCTCCGGGCGAACGTCCTCCGGATCGTCCGCAGGAGACGCCAACGTCATCAGGCCCCGAATGCGGAGTCGGTCAAATCCTGACAATGCATCGACCAGCCCATCCAGCGTGGAAGGATCCACGCCGAATTTGGAGTCCTCTCCTGACACGTTGACCTGCACAAGACAGTCCATCGTGGCATCGATGGCTGCCAGTCTTTTCTGCAGTTCCTTGGCCAGCCGACGACTGTCCAGCGCATGAAACAGGGATACCCGGCCCACGATATCCTTGGCCTTGTTGCGTTGAAGATGACCGATGTGGTGCCATTCCAACGGATGATCGGCCGAACCCGACCCCAGATTGTCCACTTTCCGGACCAGTTCCTGGACCTTGTTCTCTCCGAATGCCCGTTGACCCAATGCGGCGACCTCCAGAATGTCCTCTTCCGGGAAGGTCTTTGATACGGCAATAAGTTGAACCTCGTCCGGCGTCCGGCCTGCGCGGGCGGCAGCGGCTCGCATCCGTTGACGAATCTCCTCAAGTCGCTCCTGTCTATCGTTGGCGGGCATGTGGTTGTGGGTTTCTCGACAGATCTTTCCCGGCCCGATGGCCGGCTTCTCCTGATATCAGCGAACGCCTGTCGCGTTCCGTTCGGCCATCCGATCACGTGAAAGCGAGGACTCGGAGTTCAGACTTCCGAGCGAAGCACATCCAGGGCACTGCGTTCATACACACCCCGCGAGTTCAGGTGGCCGATGATGAGCGTCAAAACCACGACCGTTCCCATGATAAGAAGTACGGGCCCAACCGGGACGGCCAGATCTGCCTCGAACACGAAACGGGATATGCTCCATCCGGCTGCCAGCGACAACAGAATGCCCGTCAGTGACGCCACGACGCCGAGCACGAAATACTCCACCGACATGATCCGCAGCACAGTCCTCCTCGAGGCACCCAGCGTCTTGAGAAGTACGCTTTCCTCGATCCGCTGGAAACGGCTGATCAGCACCGCACCAGCAAGCACGATGAGCCCAGTCAGGACCGAGAAGAGTGCCATGAACCGCGCAACGAAGGCAATACGCGAAAAGATGGCGTCGAACACGCCGAGGATGAGCGATATATCGATGCTGGAGACGTTGGGCTGATTGCGAACGATAGCGCTCTGTACACGGGCTGATGCTTCTTCGGTGTCCGCCCTGGTCATCATCACATACCACGCCGGGGCGCGATCAAGCGAGCCGTCCGGGAATACCACGAAGAAATTGGTCTGCATGCGCCGCCAATCCACCTCCCGAATGGAGGTAATGATCGACGGAAGGCGAATACCCTGGATATCCCACTCAATCGTGTCTCCCAGACCGACTTCCAATTCCCCGGCCACTTCAGCCTCGATGGATATCGGTATGGGGCCCGAGCCATTGTACGTAGCGTCGAATTCTCCTTCAATGAGGGTCTCGGAATCCGTCAGACGATCACGGAACGTGGAACGGTATTCCCGGCGGTGCGCCCATGTGGCTCGCACCGTCGAATCTTCCCGAATGGACTCGACCGTCCTTCCTTTGACCGCGTGGACACGCATGGTCACGATGGGGACTTCGTCCATGAGAGGAAGCCCTTCCTGCTCAATGGTGGCCCGCACGGGCTCCACCTGGTCGGGCTGGATGTCGTAGAAAATCAGGTTCGGGCTTTCGCCGGCGCCGGCAAAATTGATCTGGTTGACCAGCGTGTTCTCGCTGATCAACATGGTGGTGACCAGGAACGTGCCCAGTCCCAGGGCCAGCATCATGGTCAGTGTCTGGTTGTTGGGGCGATGCAGGTTGGCGATACCCTGCTTGATGGTGTACGAGACTCCCTGTGGTGGTCTGCGAAGCAGTGTCCAGACCAGCAGACGTGCGGTTGCTGCCAACAACAGGAAAACTACCAGGATGCCGGCTGCGTACCCCAGTCCCATGGCAACCGTCGGAGCCTGGGCCACGGCAAAGCCGGCCGTTCCGATACCGATAACGGCAACGGTGGCCCACCATGCTGCTCCCCGCTTCTGGATGCTGGTGTCCACGCTGGAGCGCAGTGCCGACAACGGCGATACGTTGCGCAGGGACAACAGGGGCAACAAGGCGAACAACAACGTAACTCCAAGGCCGATGCCCGATCCCATCAGAACTGCCGGCCAGGATATGGTGAATGCCACATCGACCGGCAGGAAATCCGCCAGAATCCTCGGAATGACCGTCTGGATACCAATTCCAATGGCGCTCCCCAGCGCAGCACCGAACAATCCCATGGCGCCGGATTGGAGCACATAGACCCACACCGTCGATCGGATCGATGCGCCGTAGCAACGTAGCACAGCGATGGTCTGGATGCGCTGACGAACATACACGCTGATGGATGAGGCTACGCCCAGCGAACCGAGGAGCAAGGCCGTAAAGCCGACCAGGCCCAGGAAACGATACAGATTGGTCAGGGCCTCATCCCAATTCTCGCGCTCCTCCTCGATCGTGTCGGCACCCACGCGGTACTCGCGCAGTTCGGACCGGAGTGGATCAATGGCGGCGTCGGCATCGCGCTCGTCTTCGAATCGGAAATACACTTCGTAGTCGGCTCGGGAGCCGGTGGCCAGCAGGGTGGTGTCCACCTCTGCCAGCGGGACATACACCCTCGGGCTGAACAGCATGACAGCGGCCGATTCCCGGGGAGTTTGCATTAGCCGCCCTTCGACCTGGTAGGTCCTCGCACCGATGCGCATGCTGTCACCGATGGCGATACCGAACTGCTGCATCAAGGTCCCATCGATGAGTGCACCTCCGGTTTCCAGATACCTTTCTGCAGCCTCCGGTGGATCTGTTTCCACAGCGCCGTAAAAGGGAAAGCCCGGCTCGTTGCCACGAACCGTTACCAAACGGGAGGATTCCGTCCTGGGGAAATAGGCCATCGACGCGAAGGACGTCCGCCGTGACTGGATGCCGCCCAGTGAATCGATGATGGCCTCCACCCTCTCGTTGAACGGATTGCCACTCTCAATGCTCAAGTCGGCGCCGAGCAGCGTCTTGGCCTCTTCGTCAATGGCCGCACGAAGATTGTCTCCGAACGAGTTGATGGATACCAGTGCCGCCACACCCAGCACCATGGACGCAACGAACAGTGCCAACCGGCCCCGGTTGCCACGCGTGTCCCTGCCCGCAAATCGCCACACCCATCGCTCCATGTCAGGCCTCCACAACGTTGTCCGTGGTCTCGGCCTCTGCGGAGGCGGTACCACTGTCCGAAACCACCTTCCCACCGTGCAGACGAATGATGCGGTCGGTCATGCGTGCCAATTCCAGGTCGTGCGTGACCAGAACAAGCGTTGTCCCGGCCTCCCGGTTCAACTTGAACAGCAATTCGACGATGGTCTCGCCGGTCTCCGAGTCCAGGTTGCCTGTCGGTTCGTCCGCAAACAGGATATCGGGTTTGTTGATGAACGCCCGCGCCAATGCCACACGCTGCTGCTCGCCACCGGAAAGCTGGGAAGGAAAGTGATCCAGTCGATCTCCTAGGCCCACGTCAGCCAGAAGTGCTGCAGCTTCTTCACGAACGTCGTACCGGCCACGCAATTCGGCGGGCACCATCACATTCTCGATGGCCGTCAGCGTCGGGATGAGTCGGAAGGACTGAAATACGAATCCGACATGTTCATTGCGCACTTCGGCTCGTTCGTCTTCCGAAAGCGAACCGAATGGATGCGAGCACAGTGTAACAGACCCGTCCGTCGGAGCGTCCAAACCGGCACACAGACCGAGAAGCGTTGTCTTTCCGGAGCCGCTGGGACCTACAATGGCACACGTGTCACCGCCGTGGATGGTAAAACCGACATCGTCCAGCACCGTGAGTGGGCGATCCCCGCTCCGGTAGGTCTTGGTCAACCCTTCTACTTTCAGTACTTCCTGCGCCGAATCGATCATGGTTATGTTCAAATCAGAATTCAGTACACGTCTGTTGACGTCGTTCTTTCTGCTGCTGATGATGGTCGTCTCTTCCGGGTGCGGTGAGCAGGACACCTCTGCAGATTTGGCAGAGCCCGCGGTCACCTCCGAAGAGCCCGCTGCGATGGAAAATCCCTCCAACGCGGTGGAGACCGATGCGGTCCGCATCCTGTTCCTAGGCGACAGTATTACCGCTGGACTGGGCGTGGATCAAACGGAGGCCTTTCCTGCCCTCGTTGAGATGCGCTTGCGCAACGCAGGTTACAATGTCGACGCAATTGATGCCGGAGTATCCGGCGACACCAGCACGGGAGGTTTGAACCGGCTGAGTTGGCTCCTGCAAAACCCGGTTGATATCCTCGTACTTGAACTGGGTGGCAATGACGGACTGCGCGGTATCGACCTCGCCCTGACCCGCTCCAATCTGGGCGCCATCATCGAGGAAACCAGAAGTACCTGGCCCTCTGTCCAGGTCGTGCTGGTCGGCATGCGGGTTCCACCGAACCTCGGTCTGGATTACACGGAAGAGTTTGCTTCCATGTATCCCGAGCTCGCCGAGGAATACGAAACCCACTTCGTGCCTTTCCTGGCTGACGGCTTCGAGGATATCGTCCACCTTCTTCAGAACGACGGCATCCATCCTACCGAAGAAGGGCATGCGCTGATTGCCGACACGGTGGAAGCGGTCCTGGAGCCCATCGTCGCCGAACTCCGGGCTGCTTCCTGAAATGGAAACGGGGACCCGCAACCGAGTCCCCGTCCCATGATCGAGCAAGCCTGAATCTTTCGTCAGAATATCAGAGGGCTTTCACCTCGTTGGTGACGTTCGTGATCGAGTCCTTCGCGTCTCCGAAGAGCATCTGGTTGTTTGAGTTGTAGAACAGCTCGTTGTCGATGCCGGCATATCCCGGACGCATGGAGCGTTTCAGGACGATTGACGTGGCGGCGTGGTCCACGTTCAAGATAGGCATGCCGTAGATCGGGCTCGATTTGTCATGGCGGGCCGCCGGGTTGACCACATCGTTGGCGCCGATGACCACAGCGACATCGGTGGTTTCGAACTCGCCATTGATCTCGTCCATTTCGAAGAGCTGGTCGTAAGGCACGTTGGCTTCGGCCAGGAGCACATTCATGTGACCCGGCATACGTCCCGCAACCGGGTGCACGGCGAATTTCACTTCGACGTCCTTCTTGGCCAATTCCTCTGCCAACTCACGTACGGCGTGCTGCGCCTGGGCAACGGCCATGCCGTATCCGGGCACGAAGATGACCTTGCTGGCGTAGCTCAGCAGAATGGCCACGTCGTCGGCGGTCGTCGAGTTGACCGTCAGGCCTTCCGTCGAGACGGCACCTTCAGGACCACCGTCCGAATCGCCACCGAAGCCTCCGATCAGCACGTTGAAGAGTGAGCGGTTCATGGCTTCGCACATGATGTTGGTCAGGATCAGACCCGAGGCGCCGACCAGCGCACCCGACACGATCAGTGCGGTGTTGTTCAGCACAAAACCCGTTGCGGCAGCCGCCAGACCCGAATAGGAGTTCAGGAGAGCCACGACTACCGGCATGTCAGCACCACCGATCGGGATGACCAGCAGGATGCCAAGGACAGCCCCGATGACGGCAATGGCCAAGGCGGCTTCCATGACAGGAGCGGTATCGAATCCTGCCGCAGCAAAGTCGCCAGCGCCCATTTCCATCAGGACGATGGACGCGATGGCACCCAGCATGAAAAGAATGGTGATGACACGCAATCCGGGGAAAATGATCGGGTTGCCCGAGATCCTTCCGCTCAATTTACCGAAAGCCACGAATGAGCCGGTAAAGGTGACCATACCGATCAGGATGGACAACGAGATGGTGATGGCATCCACACCGCCGAGGACGGATCCGCCCATGAGGTCGGCTGCGTTGGGCGCCATGAAGCGGGCCACTTCGGCACCGGCTACGAGTGCCGACGCAATGCCACCAAAGCCGTTGAATGCGGCCACGAGCTCCGGCATGCCTGTCATTTCAACACGCTTGGCCAGGATGGCTCCAAAGCCACCACCGACCACGACACCGATGATCATCTGGGCTGGCGTCAGGATCTGTTGGACAAAAAGCGTTGCCACGACAGCCACGAACATACCGAGGGCTGCCAGCTGGTTTCCTTTGCGTGCCGTCGACGGAGACTGAAGGCGCTTCAGTCCATAGATGAACATGATGGCCGACACGAGATAGGCGATATCAATGAGGTTCTGTTTCATCGGAAGAAATCAGGATGGGGTGATGATGACGGGGTTGGCCCGGAGGCCTCCTCTTCTGGTTCGCCTATTCTTTCTTCTTGAACATCTGCAACATGCGGTCCGTGACCATGAAGCCCCCTACCACGTTGGTCGTGGCAAAGATGAGGGCGGCCAGGCCTATGTACATGGCCCACGGATCACCGACCATGCCGGCTACCACCAGGGCACCGACAATCGTGATACCGGAAATGGCATTTGAGCCGGACATCAATGGCGTGTGCAGCGTCTGCGGCACCTTGCTGATCACTTCACTCCCGATGATGGAGGCAAGGATGAATACTATGAGATTGGTAAGCATCGCTCTGTTCGGTTGATGGGTGTTCGGATCAGTTCAGGAGTCCTTTTACGCGTTCGTGGACCACCTGCCCACCCTGCGTCACGCAGGAGCCGGTAAAGACTTCATCTTCTTCGTTGGGGGTGAACCCATTCTCGTCAGTGAAGTCCTGCAACATGGCCAGCAGCGTACGAGCGTAGAGTTGGCTCGCGTGCACTGGCATGTCGGCCGTCAGGTTGGTGGCCCCGACAATGGTGACGCCATGCTTGACAACGGTCTGTCCCGGTTCTGTCAGGGCACAGTTGCCACCATTGGCAGCCGCCATGTCCACGATGACGCTCCCTTCGGCCATGGCCTGAACGGCTTCCTCCGAAATGAGGAGCGGCGCCTTCCGGCCCGGAATGAGGGCGGTCGTGACCACTACATCCGACTTTCCGATGTAGGGTACCAGGAGCTTGACCTGTTGCTTGGCCTTTTCTTCTGCAAGCGCCTTGGCGTACCCACCAGAGTCGCTGCTGTCCTGCCCTTCGATCTCCAGTTCAACAAAAGAGGCACCGAGACTCTGGACTTCTTCTGCCACAGCATCTCGAATATCGTAGGCACTCACTTTGGCACCCAGACGACGGGCTGTTGCAATGGCCTGAAGACCGGCTACACCGGCCCCCAATATCAGGACGTTGGAAGGCCGGACCGTCCCGGCGGCGGTTGTCAGCAGCGGGAAGAACTTGGGCAGAATGGTGGAAGCCATCAGAACGGCCCGGTACCCCCCGATGGAACTCAATGCGGAAAGAGCATCCATTTTCTGGGCGCGTGAAATGCGCGGCACGAGTTCCATGGACAGCGCGGTGGTGCCTCGACCAGCCATGGCTTTAGAGATTTCCGGCTTGTCGAGCGGCGCCATGAAGCCGATGTAGGCGCCTCCCTGTTTCATCAGGGGGATCTCATCGTTTGAAGGCGGCTGAACCTTGACCAGAATATCTGCGCCGAAAGCATCTTCCCTCGAACCGAGGGTGGCGCCGACTTTCTCATAGTCGGCGTCCGGGTAATAGGCGCTGGCGCCTGCTCCCCGTTCAACGACAACGGTCGCTCCAGCCTTGACGAGGCGGGCAACTACTTCGGGGACCAGGGCGACAAGTCGCTCGCCGGCCGCAGTCTCTTTGGGAACTCCGATGGTGTAGGGCATGATGGCAGGGTGTGTACGACACGGTCACGCGAATTCGTGACCTATATAACAAGGCGAATGCCGCCCTGCAATGTGCCCTTTCCTGCTAGGCTCCGGCAGGAAAACCCCTACACGCGATCCCCTACATCCGAACCGGGGCCTGCCCGGTGGATCGGATCGGCCGGATTATCCCTTGCGGGCCCTGAAATCGGACATGAATGAAGCCAGTGCCTCGACGCCTTCTTTGGGACAGGCGTTGTAGATCGAGGCCCGGATACCACCCACACTGCGATGACCTTTCAGGGCCACGAGCCCGTTCTGACCAGCCTCCTTGAGGAAAGCCGATTCCAACTCCTCGTTGGGCAGATTGAACGTCACGTTCATGTTGGAACGGGATCCGGAGCGCGCATGCCCCCGATAAAAGTCGGACGCATCGATCTGATCGTACAGCAGCGCAGCCTTCTTATCGTTGCGCTTCTTCATGTCAGCCAGTGATCCACCCTTCTTGATCCAGCGGAGCACCTTCTCCACCATGTAGACCGAGAATACCGGTGGCGTGTGGAACAGCTTGGCTGCGTGGGTCCGATAATCCATCAGCGTCGGAAGACCATCCGGAATGCGACCCATGAAATCATCCTTGACCATGACAACCGTCACACCGGCAGGCCCGATGTTCTTCTGTGCCCCCGCATAGATCAGACCATAGTTGTCCAGATCGATGGGACGAGAAAGGAAATCACTGGACGCATCGCAGATCAACGGCACACCAGGGGACGGATCACCGGCAAACTGGGTACCGAAGATGGTATTGTTCGATGTGATGTGGACGTAGGAAGCATCGTCGGTGATGTCCCACGACGATTCGTCAGGAATATGATCGTGACCCGATTCCGCACTGGAAGCTGCGGCGTGGGCACTACCAATCATCTTGGCTTCGGCAAACGCCTTCTTGGCCCAGGCACCGGTTACCACGTAATTCCCCGTGGTTCCTTCTGTGAGGAAATTCAGGGCCGTCTGATGGAACTGCAGCGAGGCCCCACCCTGAAGGAACAGGATGTGCCAGTCGTCGCCCATACCCAGCAAGTCCCTGAAATGCTGACGGGTCTGCTCCGCAAGGGCGGTGTATTGCGGCGAGCGGTGGCTGATCTCCATGACAGAGGCGCCGGCATCCTTGTACACCAGCATTTCATCGCGCGCTTCCTCGAGCACTTCAACAGGGAGCGTGCCGGGACCAGCAGAAAAATTGAAAAGACGATCCATGGTTTCAGCCAGAATGGGTTTCAGAAGTGAGGTGGGTACAAGGGGAACCCTTGTCATAGTTCAATCATGGTGGCAGCCAGAACACCGTCCAGCGATCCGATCCGGTCCACCACGCCCGGGTCGTTCATCCCGTCAATCTTGATGTAGGCACAAGCGGCTTTGGCGTGATCAAAGATCACATTCTCCATCTCCTGAACGTTCCAGTTGGCCACACTGATCTCGTTCAAGACCCGCGCCAGCACGCCTACCTTGTCGACATGGCGCACGGTAAGTTGATGCGTGGCAGGCGACTGCGTGGCCAGGTTCACGCAATTCGGCACCTCACCCTGCGCGGCGTAGGTCTCGATGACCCGCGCTGCCTCTGCAGCAATGGCCTCCTGTGCCTGACCGGTAGAAGCCCCAATATGGTGCGTCAGATATACCGACGGATTGCTCGCCAACGGGTGCTCCAGGTCGCCCGTTTTGACGGCCGGTTCGTTCGAGAACACGTCCAAAGCCACCCTGATGTTCTTCTCCTCGATGGCCCTGAGCATGGCATTCTCATCGACTACGGATCCCCGTGTGGTGTTGATGAAGAACGCCCCCTCTTTCATGGCGCCGAAGAACGCTTCGGACGCGAGCTCTTTCGTGTCCGGGGTGGCAGCGCAATGAAGGCTGACCACGTCGGCTTTTGAGGCGACCTCCTCCGGAGACGAAGCCCACTCCACCTTCAATTTGGCTGCCTTCTCAGGTGTCAGGGACCTGCTCCAGGCGACTACCTTCATGTCCAGAGCGCGTACCCGCTTGATGACTTCCTGACCGATATTGCCGGTTCCTATGACGCCAAACGTGCGTCCTTTCACGCCAGCGGCTTTCCCGTATTTCGCCTTGTTCCAGATGCCACTTCGGGCATCCATCACATTGTCAGGAATCGAGCGATCAAGTCCCAGGAGCATCCCGACGGTCAGTTCGGCCACGGCACACGCGTTCTTTCCCGGGCAGTTGGCCACGAAGACGCCGGACCCGGAGGCAGCAGCCACATCGATCGTATCGTAGCCGGCGCCTGCGCGAACAATCAGTTCGAGTCCCCGCGCGGCCTTGATATCCGCGTCCGTGACTCTGGTGGACCGGACAACCAGAACCTGGGGATCGTGGGCTGCCAGCGCTTCGGTAAGCACCTCTCCTTTCAACTCCGGCTCGTTGATTACAGAGCACCCGGCCGCAAGAAGCCGTGACACGACGGATTCGGACAGTGCATCGGCAAGAAGGACTTTCATGGCGGGAGTTGGTCTTGTTGATGCGAAATGGTGGTGTCGTCTCTTGGTGGGTCAGATCAAGAGACATGTCAGATTGAGTGACGACCTAGAAGAGGTGAACGAGCAAACCGCTGCGCAGTTTGGGTTCGAACCACGTGGACTTGGGTGGCATGAGCAGACCAGCATCCGATACGTCCACCAGTTCCTGGATACTCGTGGGATACATGGATATGGCCATCTCTGCCTCGCCCGAGTCCACCCTTTTTTCGAGTTCTTTCGTCCCGCGGATTCCACCCACGAAGTCGATGTTGGGATCGGTCCGGGGATCCGTGATCCCGAGCATCGGAGCCAGGATGTGCTCCGAAAACCTCGACACATCCAGTTCGTTGACGACGGCGTCACCGGCAGTTGCTGGAAGCGTCATGCCGTGCCACTGCCCATCTACATAGATGCAGATGTCTCCTTTCTGCTGAGGAACTGGATTCCCCACCGGAGTCAGAGCAAAGCGCTGTTGAAGACTGGCCAGAAAGGCCGCACCGCCGTTCGGAAGACGTTTCACGATACGATTGTAGGCCAGGATGGCCATTTCCCCCATGGGAAACAACACGGCCGGGAAGAATCCCGCTTCCGGATTGTCCGGCTGTTGTTCTGCTGCCCGACTGGCGGCCTTGCAGCGGTGGTGGCCATCAGCAACGTACAGGTTGTCCACACGGCTGAAGTGATTCACCAAATCTCTGGAATCTGCGACACGCCAAATGGTATGCCGTACTCCATCGTCGGCCGTCAGATCGTACAGGGGGGCTTCTGCCATCGTCCTGTCGATGACGGCTGCAATTTCCGGGTCATCCTTGAACGTCAGCATCACGGGCTCTGCGTGCGCCTGCTGCTCCATGATGTGCCGGGTGCGATCGTCCTCTTTTACCGGACGGGTCAATTCGTGCTTCAGGATGATATCATTATCGTAATCCGATACGGCCACGCAACCGAAGATGCCGGTTTGACTGCGCCCGTCCATGACCAGTCGATAGACATACACGGATGCCTCTTCTTCCTGCAGGGTGTCGTTGCCGGCGGCAAATGCCCTCAGATTGGATGCACCCTTGGCATAAACCTCGTCCGCATGCTCATCCACTCCTTCCGGAAGGTCGATCTCAGGGCGAATCACGTGCAGGAAACTGCCTGGTTTGCCGTCAGCCAACGCCCTGGCTTCCTTCGTGTTGATGACGTCATACGGGACACACGCTACTTCGGCTGCCTTTTCCGGAACAGGACGCAACGCACGGAACGGGTGGAGAATGGCCATACCTGAAACTGGATTGAGTGCAAATCGAGGTCCGACAGGTTGTCATGTTAATCGGCGGCCGGACTCGAATCACCTGTTTGGTGATGAAAAAGACACGAAGGTATCTGCCAAGGTGACCCAGGAATCCCTGAATCGCTCCATCCTGGCCTCAGCAAGCAGTTTTGTTTTGACATGGTCATAAATCGTCTTATATTCCGTGCTCTACCGCGGGGTGGAGCAGCTGGTAGCTCATCGGGCTCATAACCCGAAGGTCGCAGGTTCGAATCCTGCCCCCGCTACAACGACAGGCGTTGACCCAATGGTCAGCGCCTGTTTTTTTATGCCTGTTCGTTTCCTCGTCCGATCCGTCCTGTCTCGGACCTGACGTAGCGATGCCAACCGAAGGCTGTCGCATTCCCCAGTATTCTGCCCTCATGTCTCTCGCCCCATCGGTCTATTTCTTCTTTGTCGACGGGATTGGCATCGGACCGGGTGGTGCCACCAATCCGTTCGACTCGGAAGGCCTTGAGGGCTTCAGGAAAATGACAGGAGGCCGTTCGTTGATTGAGGGCCAATTCCGGGATCACAAAGGGTTGGAGGGCGATGTCCCGTGGCTGAATCGGGCTATTGATGCCAACCTTGGAATGGACGGTTTGCCGCAGAGTGGAACAGGACAGGCAACACTTTTCTCCGGCGTCAATTGCGCCCGGATCGCCGGTCGACATTACGGTCCCTTTCCCCATTCTTCATCACGACCCATCCTGAAAGAAAGGAGCCTGTTTGCACAGGTGGGCGCCAACGATGCCGCCTTTGCAAACGCTTATCCGGAGCGCTTCTTCGAGTGGGCTCGCAAACGTGATCGGTGGTCCACGACAACCCGGTGTTGTCTCGACAGTGGCGTCCGGATCAGGACGATGGACGATCTGCGGAACGGCCAGGCCATAGCGGCAGACCTGACGGGACGGGGCCTTTCACAGGTCGCATCCTCACCCGTCCCGACCCTTCACGAACGCGAAACGGCAGAACGTATCCGGGACCTGACCATCGACCACAGACTGGTGGTGTCTGAATACTTCCACACCGACAAGGCGGGACATGCACAGGACGCAAGCGCCGCTCAAAGGTGTCTGACGTCCATCGACCGGTTCCTTTCAGGTCTTCTGGACACGCTCGATTTCAGCAGGACGACCTTTGTCATGACCAGCGATCATGGCAACCTGGAAGACCTGTCGGTCAAGACGCACACCCGACACCCCGTTCCGTTGATCGTAATGGGTCCGGGAAGTCGTCATTTCGAGGGCGTATTCGATCTGACGGGCGTCGCAGGCGCCATCATGCGCGCACTGGACTAGCGAGCGGCTTCTGCCGATGATTCGTCGGGGAAGTAATTGCCTTCCAACAGCTCCAGGATCAGCCGATCAGCATCCTCGACCACTTCCAGTGTCTCGATCAGTGCCCGAACGTCCACGGCAATGGTCCGCGCAGCATCATCGGAAAACACATACTCACCAGCCAGGCTCTGCATGTTGCCGTCGAACACAAGGCCGACAACACGCAAATTGCGATCCAGGAGCGGCGAGCCGGAATTCCCTCCGGTGATGTCGGTTGTTGCCACCAGATTCAACGGAACAGAGCCGTCAACGCTGGCCCTGGCTTGCTGCCACTTGTCGGTCATGTCCCAGTTTTGCTTTCCCGCCAGGGAATCCGACAGGGCATACATGCCTGAGAAAGTCGAATAGGCCGGATATCCCCTGCCGTCCACGGTGTAGCCGCCAACACGTCCGTCCGAAATACGCAGCGTGAAGCTGGCATCCGGAGGCGTATCGTCTCCCTGGATCTCATGACGCAATTCTCCCAATCTGTCCAGGAGGGCTTCTTCCCTCTCGGAAAGGGCCTGCAACTGGCCGTCCAGGGTGAAATAGAGCGCTCCGATGGTATTGACAAGATCAACGGTTACGTCCTTGCTGGCCAGGTAATTGACCTCCAACATGTCGCGAAAAGCAGCCGAGTCCGCCAGTGCCGAAAAGGTGGCAACGGAATCTGCCAGCTCTTCAGCCGTCACGCCCGCCAGCATCCGTTTGACGGTCGGGTCGTCCTTGCCGAGGGCACGCTCAAAGTCCATGAGCCTGGCCGCGATGATGTCCGACTCCAGTGTCCGCGGCCAATCCTTGATCTGCATGGCCTCGTCAAGGATGTCTTTCAGCACCTCCGGAGGCGCCCCGCGACGGGCAGAGAGGGCATAAACGTACCCGTACATGGCCCGCATCAGGATGCGTGACGAAACGGACGGGTTCATGAAATGGGTGAAAGACCGGGCCCTCGGCGCAGAGAGTTCCTTTGACTGCTGAATGAGGGCGATATCGCGGAAAGGACGACCATACCGGGCCGCCTTGTCATCGTCACCTGACAGGACATGGCGAACGGAGTCCTCCCAAGCCTGCGTTTTCGAGAGTACCCAGCCATCCAGCAACGCGGCGTGTTCTCCGGCCTGTCCTTTCATCTGGTTGCGGGCCTGCATGAGGTCATTGCGGACATCAAAAGAGTCTGCCTGGACCGGATGGCCTTCCAGATAGGATTCCAAACGTCGGATGCGATCCTTGAGCACGCCGAGTTCTTCGGGCAATGCCACATCCCGCTCGTACTCGAGCTGGGATACCGTAACCAGCCTCTTTGTCGATCCCGGATTTCCGACCACGAAAACGGCTTCGTCCAACTCCGCTCCTGTGGGATCGAACTGGAAGTGATCGGCTGTCCTGAGTGGTTCCCCATCTTCCCAGACGCGGAAAAAGGCAGCGTCCAGCGTGTGCCGCGGCCACTCGAAATTGTCGACATCGCCACCGAACCGCCCGATGGCCAGTTCAGGTACCCACACCAGACGGACATCGTGGTACACACGATAGGAATAGGCGGAGTATCGGACTCCGGGCACCAGTTCCACGACCTTGAATTCCATCTTGTCGCCCGAGCGGATGTTGCGATCCTTCATCCGCCGCTCGATGGCCTCCATCCGTTTCTGGCGGGCATCGGCCTTGGGACCCCATCCCTTGACGTCGCGGGCAGCACGAATGACTTCCTGGCTTACGTCTTCTATTGCAATCAACTGACGCACTTTGAGGCCTGGGATCCGGCGCTCCTCGCTGGAAGATGTGGCGTAGAAGCCATTGTCCAGAAGCGATTCGTCCGTGTTGGAGACGCGGGTGACGGATTCACGGGCACAGTGGTGGTTGGTCATGACCAGACCCCGGTGACTGACCAGCGATGCAGAACAGATTTGACCGAACTGCAGTGCTCCACGACGCGCCCTCTCGAGCCAGCGTTCATCGGCTTGCAGGTCGTACGCCTCGGTCCACCAGGCCTCCGGAGGAGCTTCGAAGGTCCACATCCGGCCATCATCAAAGGTCCCCACCTCTTCGGAGGGGTAGCGTTCCGGCGTGACCGGGTCTGGAAGCGATTGCTCCTCCTCTGTCGTCGGAATGGGCTCCGGACGCTGGCTTACCGTCAGGACTTCGCGCGGCGGCGTACAGGCGGACATCCCCAGAACGAGGACGCTCATGATCAACCAGGTTCCACGACGGAATGGATTCGATTTCGAAAAGGGCATCAATCGGAACTCCAACAGTTCATTCAGAATAACAGGCGCGCCTGCGAGAGTGGCGGAATTGGTAGACGCGCTGGATTTAGGATCCAGTGTCCATAGGACGTGGGGGTTCGAGTCCCCCCTCTCGTACAACCCCGGATCCGGTCATATCCGACCTCAATTCATCATGGTCGAATAATCGGACAGGTGAGCGGGATCGCTCTGGGACAGTGCATCGAAGGCCTGCGATGCTTCCTGACTTCCCCTGAAAACGCGGATCATCTCGAGGTACTTGGCCGCAAAGAATTGATCCAGGTAGTAGGCACGCGTCACATCTTCCCTGAGCGCTGCCAGATCCTGTACAATGGTCAGCATCTTGCCGCGGGCCTCATCCGGATCCTGGATGAAATGGTCCAGCACGCCGAAGTGATAGTCGAAATAGATGCGGCGAAGTGTCTGGAAACGCGGATCCATGATCTGCGAGATCAATTCTCCGCGACTCTGGCCGCCTCCGACGGAAGACCACCCCAGGGCACCCCTCGTCTGGGCAAGGTCGGCAATGCGCCGCGCTTCCTCGAAGTGTGGCTGACCACCCAATTCATCAAACGTGTCGTAGTCGTAGCCCAGCATGATGAAGGCGTAGAAATCCAGGATGGACGTCAATGGATCGTACTGGTCGGGCTGGAAAATGAGCGGCGTTCCCTGTGTGTACTCGAACTGCCATTCCTCGTCGCTGATGGTCAATACCTGCGAGTTCTGGGCTGTTCCATAGATGGGGCGGCGTGACGCCAGCACGAGTCTGGCCCGGAACTGGGACAGGGTAATGGCATCAGTGAAAACGATCTGCAGGCTGCAATCGATACGCTCCTCATCCTCGAATCGGTCGTCCGTCCACTGACGGTCGTTCATGTACTCGAAAACACGATCCTCCAACTCATCCAGAAACGTGTAGTCTGTACCTGAAAGCGCACGATAGTTGACTCCCACCGTACAATTGAATTCCTGGGCCCTGGCATCCGGAAGGACCAGCAAGCCCAGCAGGATGGCAAGAATGAATGCGCGCGCTTTCCGTGACGGAATGGATGGCGTCATGAAGTCGACCGGATGACTGCGTCTGTGATGGGTGGGGCGTGAACCCGGCCAGACGGGTTACGGTTTCCTGCCTCCCGTGTCGATCCGCGTGAACGGGATTGATGGGAGGATGAATGGTGATGAGGGCGAAATCGACCGCACGTGGATCCAAGGTACGAGGAATGCCGAGGTGGTGGTTTCCCGTTCTGATGGTGATGCTTCCATTCCTGAATCCGGCTTTCGGACAGACCCTGCACTCGGAAACCGGGGCGCAGGACTCCCTGGACGTCGTCCAGATTCAAGGCCAGGCAGGCACCGGGCTGGATGCAGATGATCCGGCCGAACGGGAACGCATCCTGGAGCGCCTCTGGCTTGTTCATCCCGCCATTCAATCCGGGTGGGGTTGGCGATCCGACGGAACCCGACCAACGCATCTGGGAAACGCCCATGAATGGCAACTCCGGATGAGTGCACGGGAAAAGGGTTGGCAGTTCGGTCTCATTCTGGACAAGGATCGCGGTGAACCCTGGGGACGCGGCCCGGTCCCCTGGACCGGGCCGGAACTCAAACGATGGTACGCCGCCAGACGCTCGGATCGATTCCATGCCCTTGCAGGCTCCTTCCGCATCCAGCAGGGGTTCGGGCTGATCTCGGGCCGGCGGATCTCCTGGTTTCCTTCCCGCTCCAATCCGCTTCGCATTCCCGGCAAGATGGCAGCGTATGACGGCTATGCCGGCGCCGCTTCTGGCCCTGTCCGCTCCGGCCTGCTCTTGGGGCTGGAATCGCCCCGCGCAGCGCTCAGGGCGTGGTATTCCAGCGAACACGCTGCTGCCCGTACCGGCTCGATCGAGTCCGAAGAATCCGGAGGGTACCCTGCCGTGCTGGATGTATCCTCAACAGGATCATTCATCACCGATGGCAGCCTTGCCAGGCGACAAGGCGTCCGGATTACGGCATCCGGCCTGCAGGCGGCGGTCGCTGGAATGGGTTGGCAATCTGCCATCCTGGTTGAGCACCTCGGCAGTTCGTCTTCCATCAGTTCGTACAGCCGGATTCCGTCTTCGCTGGTCGCCGTATCACTTTCGGGCAATTGGTCAGCAGGGCCCATTACTGCGGCCACTGAACATTCGCTGCTGAATGGACGTCACCATTCCTGGCACAGCGGGATGCGCTGGAAGCATCGATCCGGAACGGGGTTGGCGTTCCATCATGCCCGCACGGCACGCGGATTGAACAGTCCATACGGCTCACTGGGACGGTTCCACGCTGAACCATTTTTTGCAACCACCTTGCAAGGTGCCATGAATTGGCGCAGACGCGGTGGCGCTGTCTGGACGATCCGTTATGCCAGGAAGAGCGATCAGATGTCCGATGGCCCTTTTCGAACCCACCGATGGGCCATCGATTGGGATTCGTCCCACGACGTTCCCGGATCCGCCCGACATCGACTCCAGTTCGGCCACGATATCCGATTGGAACGGGAAGTGCTTGAACCGCATGGCAGGACTCATCGCGCCTATGCCCGCTGGTACCACCAACCTGGACCCCGGTGGCATATCCTCGCGCAGACCCAAGCCGGAAAGAATGCCCGGGCCGAAAGCATGCTGGCCGGAATTACCGTGACCCGCGTCCCCAGACGGATTCTCGTTCCGGAATGGACCGCCTTCACGCTGATCCGCAGGCGGCGGGGCCGCGGAGTGGTCCTTTATGCCCTTCAACCAGCACCGATCGCCGGCTTTCCGGTCCTTTCGGGATCATCTTCCATCAACAGCACAATTCACCGATTACGATGGCGACTTTCCCGGGGTACGCTCGGGGAAGTGCTGCTCAGGATGGACCGCAATGTTCAAAGCAGCCCCGCGTACGCCGTCCGATTCTCCGTCCGTCTGCGTGTCGATTTCCAGCGGTCCAGCAAGCCGTCCTGATCAGTTGCCGATGGGCAACAGTCCCAAGCGCTTCAGTGCATCGCGGGAGGCCTCTGAATCAATCTCGATCAGGGCTTTGCGTGCTCGTCGCGCTTTCGTAGTCCCCGGCTCTTCAGAAACGATGCGCTCCAGTTCGACGATGACCGCATTCTGGATTCCATTGGAGAAGTGGGCCATGACATCGGCAATATCACCGTTCGGAACCTCGTCAAAAGCATCCCTGGTTTCGCTGCCGTCAACGGACCAACCATTTCCTTCGGCTTTCCAGTCCACATCCCGCAGGAGCTCTTTCCAGTCCAGATCTTCCATGGAATGACCCA